>Ga0209759_1000237_pt1 | contig 82252 bp, 67 predicted proteins | sample AraplaCL_Col_mMS_FD_184261 | JGI IMG/M metagenome (GOLD analysis project Ga0209759, IMG submission 184261) | Arabidopsis root microbial communities from the University of North Carolina, USA - plate scrape CL_Col_mMS (SPAdes) (version 2) | ecosystem: Host-associated > Plants > Roots >...
GGGTCGCGGGTTCGAGTCCCGTCCACTCCGCCAGTATCCTCGAAAGGCGAACTCCGGTTCGCCTTTTTTATTGCCCGCTGTTGTAAGATCGGGCGTTCTGTTTTTGGCACTCCTCACGCATGCTCGATTTTTTCCGCAATCACAAACGCCTGATGATGTTCATGCTCATCCTCGTCATTGTGCCGGGGTTGGGTTTTGTGGGTATTCAGGGCTTTCGCGGCTTCTTTGACGAAAGCGCAAACGTCGCGAGCGTCAACGGTCACAAGATCACGCGCGCTGAATACGACGACGCGATGCGTCAGCAACTCGACCGCGCCCGTCAGATGCTCGGCGCGCAGTTCGACATGAAGTCGTTCGACACGCCGGAACGCCGCGCGCAGATGCTCGACGGTCTGATCGAGCAACGCGTGCTGGCCGATGAAACACAGCGCCTGCATCTCACCGCATCCGACGACGCCGTGCGGCGCGTGCTGATGAGCGATCCGGTGATCTCGTCGCTGAAGAATCCTGACGGTACGATCGACGTCGACCGCTACAAGCAGTTGCTCGCCATGCAGGGCATGACGCCCGACCAGTACGACGAGCGCGTGCGCTACAGCATCGCCACGCAGCAGTTGCCGGCCAGCATTCAAGGCAGCGCCTTCACGTCGAAAACGCTCGCGCAGCATCTGACCGAACTCGCGGAACAGCAGCGCGAAGTACAGGGCATCGCGTTCCATCCGCGCGACTATGCCGCGAAGGTGCAGCCTACCGACGCGCAGCTGCAAGCGTATTACGACGCGCATCGCAACGAATTCGCCACGCCGGCTACGGCCACGATCCAGTACGTCGTCATGTCGCCGGCAACGCTTGCCGCTTCCGCGCAGCCGAGCGACGCCGATCTGAAGAAGTACTACGACGACAACATCGCGCACTACCGTACCGACGGTCAGGTGCGTGCGAGCCACATCCTGATCGCGGCGCCGAAAGACGCGAGCGCGGCGGATAAGGCCAAGGCGAAACAGAAGGCCGAAGAGTTGCTCGCACAAATCAAGGCGCATCCGGATCAGTTCGCTCAGATCGCGCAGCAGAACTCGCAGGACCCGGGTTCGGCGTCGAAGGGTGGCGATCTGGGTTACTTCGGCCGCGGCATGATCGCGGGCGGCAAGGCGTTCGACGACGCTGTGTTCGCGCTGAAGAAAGACGAAGTCAGCGGCATCGTGCAGACCGACTTCGGCTATCACATCGTCAAGGTGACGGACGTGAAGCCGGCGGTCACGAAGCCGTTCGACGAAGTGAAAGATCAGATCTCGAAAGACCTCAAGACGCAGTTGGCCAGCAAGGCATTCACCGACGACTCGGAGGGCTTCACATCGATCGTTTATGAAAAAGCCAAGAGCCTGCAGCCGGCCGCCGACAAGTACAAGCTGCAAGTGCAGACCGCCACGGTCACGCCGCAGCCGGATCCGAAGCTCGCGCCGGACAGCCCGCTAAACAATGCGAAGTTCCTCGCCGCGGTGTTCGCGAGCGACGCCACGACAGCACGCAACAACACGCAAGCCATCGACGTCGGCGGCAACACGCTGATCGCGGCGCGCGTGACCGACTACAAGGCCGCGGCAGTGCCGGCGCTCGACGCCGTCAAGGACGCGGTGCGTCAGAAGGTGATCGCGGTCCAGTCGAATGAAGCGGCTCACAAGGATGGCGTGGCCAAACTGGCCGAGTTCGAAAAATCGAAGTCGACCGCCGGCTTCTCGTCGCCGCTGAAGGTGTCGCGTAACGACGCGCAAGGCGTGCCGCCCGCTGCATTGAGTGCAATCTACAAGGCGGACGCGCAAAAATTGCCGGCTTACGTCGGTGTGGACCTCGGCGACGACGGCTATGCGATCTATCGCGTGAACTCGGTGGTGGCGGGTACGACAGTCGATCCGCAACGTCTGGCTGCAGCGCAGCAACAGATCGCGCAGGTCGATGCGCAGTCCGAAGCAGAGGCCTATGTCGAAGCTGTGCGCGCGCGTTCGAAGGTGAAGCTCTACGGTTCCCTCGACAGCAGCAATGCCCAGGCGAGCGGGGAGTAAAGCCGCCCGAACGCAAAAAAGCCCCGCAATTGCGGGGCTTTTTCATTTGACGAGTGCAAGCTCGTCAAACGGTTGCTGCGGCACGCTGCGTGTCTTACAGGCAGCCGCTGATTGCACTCGTGGCGTCGCTGCCGCCGGCGCCACCGGCGCGGAAGCCGACCCACGTGCCCTTGCCGGTGTACGACGGACGTACGACAGCGGCGGCGCCATTGGGCGGCTGCTGACCCGGAACATACACATCCATGGCTTGATCGTTAGCCAATGTGTCTTGTGAGACCACCTGTTGCTGCGAGCTGTCGGCCCACTTCTGCGCGATGCAGGTAGCGACGGCCTTGGGCGGTTGCTGGCTTTGACCAACGGATTGAACGCCAGCGGGTGGTTGAGCGGCGCAGGCGGAAATTGCCACGGTCAAAGCGATTAACGGTAAATATTTCACGTTATCTCCTCAAAAGTCGCTCAAAATCGAGCCGGTTACGCGGGATTACGAAAGTGTCAGAGAGAACTTTCCGATCCGCGTTCCCACAGTTCTGGAAACAAGTTGTTAGCAGGCTTTTCAGTGCGGCGAACTTGTGCGAAGGAGTGGCTTGACTGCGGGCCACACGTTGTTGAGTAGCACTGGCTGTGCCTGCTGGGTCGGATGAATCTGATCGGCCTGAAACATGTCCGGTTTATCGGCGATGCCGGCGAGCAGAAACGGCACGAGCGGCACCCGCAACTGTTTGGACAGTTCGCCGTACAAGCCGTGGAACTTTTGCGTGTAGTCGGGGCCGTAATTAGGCGGCACATACATGCCCACCAGCACGACCTTCGCGTGACCTTGCTGAGCCTGCTCGATGATCGTGCGCAAGTTGTCTTCGGTGGTGGAAAGCGGCACGCCGCGCAACGCGTCGTTGGCGCCGAGTTCGACGATCACGATGCTCGGTTTCAGGCGTTGCATGAGCGCCGGCATGCGGGCTCGTCCGCCGCTCGTGGTGTCGCCGCTGATGCTTGCATTGGCGACGCTATAATCGATTCGCTCGTCGGCGAGGCGCTGTCGCATCAAGGCAACCCAGCCCGTGTCGCGGGGCAGGCCGTATTCGGCGGAGATGCTGTCGCCGAGCACGACGATCACCGGCCTGGCCGGTTCGGGCGCGTTGGCGGCCCGCGCCGTGGAGCTCACCGAAAACAGGCTGGCGGCCACGACGGCGCAGCAGCATGCCGTTGTCAACGCCGTGGCGCAAGTCGTCATGGCACGCACTTTCAACCTACGCTTCACCATGCTAAACAAAACTGATCCAGTCATTGAAGTGCGGGGTTTGTGCAAGAAGGTTAAAGATGCAACAGGCGAACTGACGATTCTCGACGACATCGATCTTGCTATCGATGCCGGCAGCAGTGTGGCGATCGTCGGTGCATCCGGGTCGGGCAAGTCTACGCTGCTCGGCTTGCTCGCAGGATTGGACAGCGCGAGTTCGGGCTCGGTTCGGTTGCTCGGCCGCGAACTCGGTGAGTTGAACGAAGACGAGCGTGCCGCATTGCGCAGCGGTTCGGTTGGCTTCGTATTCCAGTCGTTTCAGTTGATGCCGCATTTGACTGCGCTCGAGAACGTCACTTTGCCGCTTGAGTTGCAAGGTGGTATCGGTACGCGCGAAGCCGCAACGCGTGCGCGCGGCTTGCTGGAGCAGGTGGGTCTAGGCAAGCGCACCAGTCACTATCCGAAGCTGCTGTCGGGCGGTGAGCAGCAGCGCGTGGCGCTTGCACGCGCGTTCGTCACGCATCCGGCAATCCTGTTCGCCGACGAACCGACCGGCAGTCTCGACGCCGCCACCGGCCACGCGGTAATCGATCTGATGTTCGAGATGAACCGCGCGAACGGCGCAACGTTGATTCTCGTCACGCATGACATCGAACTGGCGCGCCGTTGCGATACGACGGTGACGATCGAGGCAGGACGTCTCGCCTGAGTGAGCGTCGAACGCCGCTGCAAAAGCAAAAGCAAAAGCGGGCCGTAAGGGCCCGCTTTTTTCATGGTGGCTCATCCGGTATCGGGTGGCCATACCAAGCAATTCAAGCGGCGCGAACCACCGCGCCGCACACCATCACTTCTTCAACGCCGCACGCGCCCGTGCGATCAATGCCGACGTCGAAGAATCATGCTTCTTCACATCGGCACTCGGGGCCGTCAGATCGGCTTCGACCACCTTGCCGAGAATCTTGCCCAACTCCACGCCCCACTGATCGAAGGAGTTGATGTCCCACACCGTCCCCTGCACCAGCACCTTGTGCTCGTACAGCGCGATCAATGCACCGAGCGAACGTGCGGTGAGCGCGTCGACCAGCAGCGTGGTGGTCGGACGGTTGCCCGGAAACACGAGGTGCGGCGCCAGTTCCGGCTTGTCCGCGCCGGCCACTTTCTTCGCTTCTTCGAGCGTGCGGCCGACCATCAGCGCTTCGCTTTGCGCAAAGCAGTTGGCGAGCAGCTTCGGATGATGGCTGACGAGCGGATGCTCCGGCGTCAACACGGCGATGAAGTCGATCGGCACGATCGTCGGCCCTTGGTGCAGCATCTGGAAGAAAGCGTGCTGACCGTTCGTGCCGGGTTCGCCCCACGTCACCGCGGCGGTTGGGTAGTCGACCATCGCGCCGTCCAGGCGCGCCGACTTGCCGTTGCTCTCCATTTCCAGCTGTTGCAGATACGAAGGCAGGAAATGCAGCGCTTGCGAATACGGCGCGACGAGGTAGCTTTGCGAGCCGAAGAAGTTGCGATACCAGATGCCGATCATGCCGAGCAACACGGGCAGATTCTTTTCCAGCGGCGCGTCGCGGAAATGCTGGTCCATCTCGTTGGCGCCGGCGAGCAGTTCATCGAACTGCTTCGGTCCGATCGCGATCATGATGGATAGCCCGACCGCCGACCACAGCGAATAGCGCCCGCCGACCCAGTCCCACATCTCGAAGACATTCTCTTTCGCGATGCCGAATTTGACCACTTCCGCCGGATTCGCCGACACGCCGACGAAGTGCTTCGCCAGCGCGCTTTCCGGGCAGCCTTTCTCGATGAACCAGTCGCGCAGCGAGCGCGCGTTGGTCATGGTTTCGAGCGTGGTGAAAGTCTTGGAGACGATGATCGCGAGCGTCTCTTCGGGATCGATCTGCTGCATGACGTTGTACAGATCGGCGCCGTCCACATTCGAGACGAAGTGCGTGGTGATCTCCGGCGTGGCCAGATGATGCAGCGCATGCACGACCATCTTCGGCCCGAGATCCGAGCCGCCGATACCGATGTTCACGACATAGCGGATCCGCTTGCCGGTATAGCCTTTCCATTCGCCGCTGCGCACCTGGTCGGCGAACGCGGCCATCTTCTTGCGCTCGGCCTGCACTTGCGCGTAGAACGGCGCTTTCGGATCGGTGGCGCGCAGTGCCGTGTGCAACACGGCGCGGCCTTCGGTCGGGTTGACGATGTCGCCCGCGAACATGGCGTCGCGGCGTTTCTCGACGCCGGCTTCGCGCGCGACTTGCACGAGCAGTTTCAGTGTTTCTTCGGTGATGCGGTTTTTCGAGAAATCGGCCGCGAGACCGCCGCCCGCGAACGCAAAGCGCTCGGCACGGGTAGGGGCGGGGTCGTTCTCGGGGGCGAACCAGTCGCGCATGTGCGCATCGCGAATCTTGTCGTAATGCGTTTGCAGCGAGGACCAGGAGGGGAGCGAGTTCTGGGTCATAGCGTCCGTCTAACCAAGTGGCACGAAGAAAGGCGCGCGCGTGAAGCGCTGCCGAGGATGATGCAACGATGCTGTTAGAGCGATGCCGCGCGGCCCGGTTCGCCATGGGTGGCGGTGAAAATTCGCCGTCACCCGTAGTGGCTCCGACGCGCGGCGCAGTCAGTCAGTATAACGGCGTTGCGTGAGAGACGGCAGCGGTTTGGGCGGTCCATCCATAGGTTGGGACGGACAGCTTCAGCACTCCGCTGCCGGATAGAACAAGCGGTTCAGCAAGGTCCGCACCATCGGCGCCAGTTCGCCCGCCGTCAGGCCGGCGGGACCGTGGCCTTGCGCGCTCAGCGTGTCGGCGGCGAGGCCGTGCAGATAGACGCCCGCGAGCGCCGCTTCGTAACGCGGCAAGTGCTGCGCCAGCAGGGCGCCGATGATGCCGCCGAGCACGTCGCCGGTGCCGCCCGTGGCGAGCGCGGCGTTGCCGGTCGGATTGATCGCGAGGCGCCCGTCCGGCGCCGCGATGACGGTGCCGGTGCCTTTGAGTACCACCACGGCCGCGTAGCGGGCGGCGAGCGAGCGCGCCGCGCTGAGGCGGTCGCGCTGCACGCCCGGCGCGTCGGTGCCGAGCAGGCGGGCGGCTTCGAGCGGATGCGGCGTGAGGACGCACGGATCGCCTTGTACGCCGCGCGCGGTCACTTCGGCGGCGAGCGCGGGGTCTTTCGAGATCAGGTTCAGCGCGTCGGCGTCGAGCAGCTTGGGCACGTCGAGTTGCAGCACGTCGTGCATCACGCGCGTGGCGCGTTCGCGATGCCCCATGCCGCAACCGACGGCGAGCGCGTCCATCTGGTCGAGCGGCAGATCGTCGATGGCATGCAGCATGAGTTCGGGGTGCGGCGGATCGTAGGGCGGGGCGCCTTCGCCCAGCAACGCGACGTGCACTTTGCCGGCGCCGGTGTACAGCGCCGCACGCGAGGCGAGGATCGGCGCGCCGCACATGCCGGTGTCGCCGCCGACCACGGCGAGGCTGCCGAAGCTGCCCTTGTTGGTTGCGAAGTCGCGCGGCGGCAGAAAGGTGCCGAAAAGCTCGGGCGCGTTCAGTTGCACGGCCGTGCGGCCGCTCGTGTCGACGCCGATCGGCGCGACCGTGACGGCGCCGGCGAGATCACGCCCTTGCGCGGTGAAGAGCCCGGGTTTGGCGCCGATGAAGGTGACCGTATGGGTGGCATGGACGGCGGCGCCATCGCCATTGCCCACGACGGTGCCGGTGTCGCTGTCGAGGCCGCTCGGCACGTCGAGCGCCAGCACGCCGCCTTTGCGCGGCCGCGCTTTGGCGCGCTGCGAAAGCTGCCGGGCGACAGCCGCGAACACGCCTTCGAGCGGGCGCGTCAGGCCGATGCCGAACATGCCGTCCACCAGCCACCTATAGCCGTCCAGCGACGCGGGCGGCGCACCGGTGATCGCGACGCCGGCCGCGCGGGCCGTCTCGAGCGCCCAGCGCGCGTCGTCCGGTTTCACCTCGACCGGCATGCACAGTTCGACGGCAATGCCGGCCTGGTGCAGTTCCGTCGCCAGAATCAGCGCGTCGCCGCCGTTGTTGCCCGGCCCGGCGATCAGCCACACCTTCTGCCTGGATTTCTCGACCGAGGTATCGCGGGTGATCTGCTCGCGCAGGAAGCTCGCGGCGGATTTCCCTGCGCGCGACATCAGCGTGTGTTTCGGCAAGGCGGCTCCCGCCTGGGATTCGGCGATCCGCAGATCGGTGAGCGTCAGGAGCGGCAGCGCCCGGTTGTACGGGCTGATGAGTGTCGGCGGCGTGTGGTCGGCTTCTGTCATGGCGAGGCTTGGCGGTTCGCCCGGCGGCGGGCGAAAAAGCTTGGTGAATCGCTATGGTAGTGCCGATGGGTGCCCGGCGGGCGCCTCTTGCGGCCCGCTCGTACGCGGGCCGGCGAGATTTACTTGAACCGGTCCGGGCGCAGCGCGGCCAATGTGTCTACGGGAACGTCCGGCGTGCCGCCCGAAATCAGGTCGGCCACCAGTTTGCCCGATCCGCAGGCGAGACCCCAGCCGGCCGGGCCGTGGCCCGCATTGACGAAAAGACGCGGATGCAGTGCGTTGCCGATCACCGGCAAGCCGTCCGGCGACAGCAGTTTGACGCCTTCCCACGGCAACGCCACCGAGATTCGCGCGGCGCCCGGAATCCAGTCGTGTGTTGCCTGGCCAAGCAACGCGAGGGCTTCTTTCGTCACTGCTTCGCCCAACGGCTTGTCGATCTGGCCGGCGCTTTGCAGCACCGCGCCGCCCGCAATCCGCAAGCGATGGTTCATGCGGCTAATCGCGATCCGCTTCACCGCGTCCACGATGGCGACGTGCGGCGCGCATTCCTCATGCGCGATCGGCGCGACCAGTGTGTGCAGGCGCAGCGGATGCAGCGGCAAGCGCAGGCCGAGCCGCTCGAGCAGCGGCAGGCTGCCATGGCCGGCGGCCACGACCACCGCGTCGGCGTGGATTACGTCGACTTCGCGCGAACGGGAGCTCGCGCCCGGCTGCGGCGCCAGTTCCACCGAGGCGCGCTGGCCGTCCAGTCGGATCGACGAGACTTCGCAGCCCAGCATGAATTGCACGCTGCCCTGCGTATCCAGCGTCTGCTTGATCAGCTTGGTGAAGAGCGGCGCATTGGCCGTGCGCTCCTGGTCGAACAGCACGCCGCCCGCGAATTCCGGCTCGGTGCGCACGGAGTGCTCGAACGCGGCACATTGTTCGGGGGTCAGTTCGTGATGCGGCACTTCGAAAAGCTGCAGCAGGCCGCGCGCGGGCCGCAGTTGCTCCCATTCCTGTTCGGAGCGCACCAGATAGAGCAGGCCGCTGGTCTGTTCGAACTCGAGACCGAAGCGCGCCTCCATGTCCGCCATGGTGTCGCGCGACAGTTCGATCAGCGGTCGCAGCAGGCCGTATTGATGACCGAACGCGTTGGGTTCCTGCAACTCGGCGAGCTGCTTGACGAACTGGCGCGCCGATCCGTTGAAGCCGACCTTGTTGACGACGCCGTTTTTGGCGTTTTGACGGCTGGCCATGAAAGTCGGGCCGAACCAGACGTCGAGCGGGGTCGGCAGGACGGTGCCGCCGTGTCCATAGGTTGCGCCCTGCGCGACCGTGGCGTGGCGCTCGACGACGCATACTCGATGGCCGGCCGCGCGCAGTTGATAAGCGGTGGCGACGCCCGCGATCCCGCCGCCGATGACGATGACATCCATGTTCTGATTCGATTGGCCGACGGGACGCCGAAGCGGCGCTGGCCCGTTGAGCGTGACATGCGGCGCGCTGCCGGCCTCTCAGGCCGCTCGCGCCGATCTGGTGAAAGGGCGAATGATAGCAGCCAAACCGGCCGCGCGGCCACGCGGGCGCAACGCCGCAGCGCCGCCGCAGTGCGTGCCGCAGGCGGACCCGAACCAGACGGGAACGCGTCCGGAACTTGCGCGAAACTCACGCGGAGCCCGCACGGAACCCACCCGAAACTATCTCGAAACCCGCCGGATGCCGCACCGCCAGGCCCGCTGGAAGCCTCTTCCCGGGGTATAATCCCGGACTTCCTTTGCGCCTCACGTCGCCTTCACGCGCGACTCATCGGCGCGACTCACGGCATCACTCATCGGCATCATTAGCGACGCAACGTCAAGTCCATGGCCCACTTCTCGTGTTTCCCCGGCGCTTCGGCCCTTTCCGATTTCCGTCAAACCCGCCTGCTCGAAACGCTCACGCGCATCGATCCGAACATTACCGGTGTGCGCGGGCAATATCTGCACTTCGTCAATGCGCAGACGCCGCTCTCCGCTGAAGACAACGCGAAGATCGAAGCGCTGATGCATTACGGCGATCCGCTCGAAGAAACCCGAGAGCGCGGCACGGCTGAGACTTTTCTCGTGGTGCCGCGTTTCGGCACGGTGTCGCCGTGGGCCAGCAAGGCAACGGATATCGCGCATCTGTGCGGCCTCACGCAGGTGCGCCGCATCGAGCGCGGCGTCGAGTACACGGTCACGCTGAAAAGCGGCCTGCTGGGCGGCAAGAAGGCGCTCTCCGACGAAGCCCGCGCGGCCGTCGCGGCGGCCTTGCACGACCGCATGACCGAAAGCGTGTCGAACTCGCGCGACCACGCGCTGCATCTGTTCGACGAACTGCCGGCCAAGCCGCTGCAAACCGTCGACGTATTGAGCAACGGCCGCGGCGCGCTGGAAACGGCGAACACGGAACTGGGCCTCGCGCTCGCCGACGACGAAATCGACTACCTCGTCGACGCGTTCACGAAGCTCGGCCGCAACCCGACCGACGTCGAACTGATGATGTTCGCGCAGGCCAACAGCGAGCACTGCCGCCACAAGATTTTCAACGCGGACTGGACCATCGACGGCGAGAAGCAGGACATCTCGCTTTTCAACATGATCCGCAACACCGAGAAGCTGAATCCGCAAGGCACGATCGTCGCGTATTCGGACAACTCGGCGATCATGGCGGGCGGCATGGCCGAGCGCTGGTTCCCGCGCACGCCGGCGGACCTGGGTGCAAGCGAGCTGCCGGAGCACTACCGCCGCAGCAACGAACTCACGCACACCTTGATGAAGGTGGAAACGCACAATCACCCGACCGCGATCTCGCCGTTCCCGGGCGCCGCGACCGGCGCGGGCGGCGAAATCCGCGACGAAGGCGCAACCGGCCGCGGCGCGCGTCCCAAGGCGGGTCTGGCGGGCTTCACGGTGTCGAACCTGGAACTGCCGGACGGTGTCGAGGCATGGGAAAACGCGCGCGACGCGGCGCAGCCGCTCGCGCAACGCAATCCGGACGACAAGCACGAAGCATACGGCCGGCCCGACCGCATCGCCTCGCCGCTGCAGATCATGATCGACGGCCCGCTCGGCGGCGCCGCGTTCAACAACGAATTCGGCCGGCCCAATCTGGGCGGCTATTTCCGCGCCTACGAGCAGAACGTCGCGGGCCTGGTGCGCGGCTATCACAAGCCGATCATGATCGCCGGCGGCATCGGCAATATCTCGGACCAGCACACGCATAAGCACGATCTGCCGGAAGGGTCGCTCCTGATCCAGATCGGCGGTCCGGGCATGCGCATCGGCATGGGCGGCGGCGCCGCGAGCTCCATGGCGACGGGCACCAACACCGCTGAACTCGACTTCGATTCGGTTCAACGGGGCAATCCGGAAATCGAACGCCGTGCGCAGGAAGTCATCAACGCGTGCTGGCAGCTCGGCGAGAAGAACCCGATTCTGAGCATTCACGACGTGGGCGCGGGCGGCCTCTCGAACGCTTTCCCGGAAGTGGTCGACGGCGCCGGCAAGGGCGCGCGCTTCGATCTGCGCAAAATCCAGCTGGAAGAGAGCGGTTTGTCGCCGCGCGAAATCTGGTCGAACGAAGCGCAAGAACGCTACGTGCTGGCCATCGCACCGGCCGATCTGCCGGCTTTCGCCGCCATGTGCGAGCGTGAGCGCTGCCCGTTCGCGGTGATCGGCACGGCCACCGCCGAGCGTCAGCTCAAGCTGATCGATTCCGAACTGAACGACGACACCGCGCACCAGCCGGTCGACATGCCGATGGAAGTGCTGCTCGGCAAGGCGCCGCGCATGCATCGCGACGTCAAACGCGTCGAGCGAAAGCTCGAACCGGTGGATGTGACCGGCCTTGCGCTGTCGGATGTCGCGACTAGCGTGCTGCGTCATCCCACGGTGGCGAGCAAGTCGTTCCTGATCACGATCGGCGACCGTTCGGTGGGCGGCACGACCGCGCGCGATCAGATGGTCGGCCCGTGGCAAGTGCCGGTGGCCGACGTCGCGATCACCACCATGGACTACGCGGGCTTCACCGGCGAAGCCATGACGATGGCCGAGCGCACGCCTTTGGCTGTCATCGACGCGCCGGCTTCGGGCCGCATGGCGGTCGGCGAGGCCGTGACCAACATCGCGGCGGCGCCGATTGCGTCGCTCGACAAGCTCAAGCTGTCGGCAAACTGGATGGCCGCATGCGGCGCGGCGGGCGAAGACGCCGCGCTTTACGACACGGTCAAGGCGATCGGCATGGAGTTGTGCCCGGCGCTCGGCATCAGCATTCCGGTCGGCAAGGATTCGCTGTCCATGCGCACCAAGTGGGAAGACCGCGGCGTCGCGAAGGAAGTGGTCGCACCGGTTTCGCTGATCATCTCGGCGTTCGCGCCGGTTCAGGACGTGCGCCGTCACCTCACGCCGCAACTGCGCCGCACGAGCGACGTGGGCGAGTCCGTGCTGATCGCGATCGACCTCGGCCGCGGCAAGCATCGTCTGGGCGGCAGTATTCTCGCGCAGGTTACGCAGCAGGTCGGCGACACGGTGCCGGACGTGGACGATCCGGAAGATCTGAAACGTTTCTTCGCCGCGATCCAGGCGCTGAACCGGGACGGCAAGCTGCTCGCCTATCACGACCGCTCGGACGGCGGCCTGTGGGCGACGGTGTGCGAAATGGCGTTCGCGGGCCACGTGGGCGTGTCGCTGAACGTCGACATGCTGGTGCTCGATCCGAACCACGAATCCGATTACGGCGACGCCAAAGACTGGGCCAAGCAGACCAGTGGACGCCGTGAAGACCGCACCATCCGTGCGCTCTTCAATGAAGAACTCGGTGCCGTCGTTCAGGTGCGCGCGTCCGAGCGCGACGCGGTGCTCGCAGCGTTGCGCGAACATGGGCTGTCGGCGTGCTCGCATGTGATCGGCAAGATCAACGAGCGCGACACGATCGAAATCTATCGCGACGCCAAGAAGATTTACGACGCGCCGCGCACCGAACTGCATCGTACGTGGAGCGAAGTGAGCTGGCGTATCGCGCGTCTGCGCGACAACCCCGCTTGCGCCGACGCCGAATACGACGCGCTTTCCGATGCGGCCGATCCCGGCATTTCGCCGATCCTGACGTTCGATCCGGCGGAAGACGTCGCCGCGCCGTTCATCGGCAAGAGCGCGCGTCCGCGCGTGGCGATCCTGCGTGAGCAGGGCGTCAATTCGCATCTCGAAACCGCGTATGCATTCGACCGCGCCGGCTTCGACGCGCACGACGTGCACATGAGCGATCTGCTGGCCGGCCGCGCCAATCTGGCGGACTTCGCCGGCGCAGTGGCGTGCGGTGGCTTCTCGTACGGCGACACGCTGGGTGCCGGTGAAGGCTGGGCGAAGGCGATCCGCTTCAACGCGCAACTGGCCGACATGTTCGCCGCGTTCTTCGGCCGTGAAGATACGTTTGCGCTCGGCATCTGCAACGGCTGCCAGATGATGAGCAGCCTCGCTTCGATGATTCCGGGCGCCGAAGCGTGGCCAAAGTTCACGCGCAACAAGTCGGAGAAGTTCGAAGCGCGCTTCTCGCTGGTCGAAGTGCAGGCTTCGCCGTCGCTCTTCTTCAGCGGCATGGAAGGCTCGCGCATTCCGGTGGCGATCGCGCACGGCGAAGGTTACGCGGACTTCTCGCAGCAAGGCGATGCGTCGAAGGTCGCGGTGGCGATGCGCTATGTCGATCATCGTGGTCAGGCAACCGAGCAGTATCCGTTCAACCCGAACGGCTCGCCGAACGGCATCACGTCGGTGACGACGCCGGACGGCCGCTTCACGGTCCTGATGCCGCATACCGAGCGCGTGCATCGCGCGGTGCAGATGAGCTGGCATCCGGAAGGCTGGGGCGAAGGCGCGACGGACGCAAGCCCGTGGCTGCGCGTGTTCCAGAACGCGCGCCGCTGGTTGGGGTGATGAGGTGAGACGGGCTGGCGCGTAGTGCTGCGCGCCAGCTTGCCGGTGCCGCGGCCACGCGCGCTTGCGCGATGGCGAGGGCCGGCGGATGGCGGGCGCACCGGTCCGCCTGCGCGGCAACTCCGAGACTGAACTTATCTCCTTCGTATCCGCTCGGTACGTCAACGCTCATATTCCCCGATTTGTCTATCTTTCGTACCCGATCGGGTACGAAACCTTCCCTATTGGCGTTTGGCATGTCGATTCGTACCCGCTCGGGTACGAAATCAGCTAAAGCCGTGCTCTCATGGCATAATGTTCCCGAGCGGGTACGAACGCACACGGGGCGAGTGATGGAGTCCAACGTTTTCATCAGCAACATGACGGAGTTAGGCGATCTCGTGCGGGCGTCCAGGCTTGCACAGAGGTTGACGCGCGACGACGTCGCCACCGCCACCGGCCTGTCTCCAAAGTTCATCACGCACATCGAGGCAGGTAAGCCAACGGCGCAGATCGGCAAGGTGCTGCATCTCCTCAGCGAACTGGGCATCACGCTGCGCGCCGAGGTTTCCGTAGACATTCCAGCAGACGTCTCCACCAAGGCATCCCATCGCCGCCGGAGTACCCATGGCCGCTAGAGCGCTAGTCGCCTATGCGAATGGCCGCCGCGTGGGCGTCGTGAGCGACGACAGCGGAGTCTGGTCATTTGCCTATGCCGAGGACTGGCTGGCTCGTGAGGACGCGTTTGCGCTTTCACCCGCTTTCCCACTGCTAGCCGAGCCTTTCGTCGACGGATCCAGCCAGCGGCCGGTGCAATGGTTCTTCGACAATCTGCTGCCTGAAGAGGAAATGCGCAGTGCGCTCGCTCGTGAGGCCAAGGTCGATGCGAGCGACGCGTGGGGTTTGCTCGCCTATTACGGCCGCGAATCGGCCGGCGCCTTGACGCTGCTCGCAGAGGGCGAACAGGAGGCGCCTGGCGGACTGCAGTCTTTGTCGCGGGCGAATCTGGAGGCGCGCATTCAGGCGATGCCGCAACACGCGCTCACCGCCACGGCGCCCAAACGCATGTCCGCCGCAGGCGCCCAACAGAAGCTGTTGCTGACCTTGCGAGGCAACGCGCCGGACTACGAACTGCTCGAGCCCGTGGGCAGTGAACCGTCCATGCATCTTCTCAAGCCCGACATGCGCAGCACAGGCTATCCGCATTCGGCGATCAACGAATTTTTCTGCATGCAACTCGCGCGTGCAATGGGTGTGCGCGTACCGCCCACGCATTTTTTGCGGGTGCCTTCGGCCTGTTACGTGATCGATCGCTTCGACCGTGACACGAGCAGTGAGCCGGCTGGGCGGCTGCATACTGTCGACGCCATGCAATTGTTGAATTACGACCGCAGCTTCAAATATCGGAATGCGACCGCGCAGGTGCTCAGGGATGCGATCGAGAAAACGAGCACGCGGGCCGTGGCGCGTCTCGATGTATTCCGCTGGGCGATCTTCAATGTGCTCATCGGCAATGCCGACTCACACCTGAAAAACCTCTCGTTCTTCGTCACCGCTCGCGGCTACAGACTGGCGCCGTTCTACGATCTGGTGAGCACGGTCGTCTATCACACGCCGACCTATCAGCCACAGCAGCGGGACCGTTGGCCGCACTGCGACCTGACCATGCCGGTCGGAGACGCCACTCAATTCGCGCAGATCAACAGAAAGAACATGCTCGCCTTCGGCGAAGCGCTTCGTCTTTCGCCGAAGGGTTCGGAAAGATTGTTGGATGAGATGCTGGCCACGCTCGACGCCCGCGTGGCGGACACCCGGCGCAGCGTCGACGAAATCGCGCAGCCGAATGCCGGTGAGGTCCGCCTGCTCGATTCGATCGTGGCGATGCCGCTTGCGGAAATGAGCCGCGCCTTGCGCAAGTGATTGCGGGGCAATCGCAATGAAAAAGGCGCTGTTCAGTCATTGACTGAACAGCGCCTTAAGCAGAATCGAACTCAGCTTACTGAATCTTCGCGTTCTTGCGCAAACCTTCCTCGAACGCCTGCAGCTTTTCCTGCTGGATCTGTTGCACGATCTGCGGACGCACTTGCTCCAGCGGCGGCGGCGTGATGTTGCGCACGTCGTCGACACGGATGATGTGCCAGCCGAATTGCGTATGCACCGGCGTGTCGGTCATCTGGCCTTTCTGCAGATGCGTGGCCGCGTCCGCGAATTCAGGCACGTAGGCCTTCGGGTCCGACCAGTCCAGATCGCCGCCGTTCTTGCCCGATCCCGGGTCCTTCGAGAATTGCTTGGCCAGATCTTCGAAGCTTGCGCCGGCCTTGATCTTCGCGATCAGGTCTTTGGCCTGCTGTTCGTTGTCCACGAGGATGTGGTGCAGGTGATATTCCTTGCCGCCCGCGTCCTTGATCAGCGCGTTGTAACGCGCGGTGACCTCGGCGTCGCTCGGCGTGTTGTTCTTCACGAAGTCTTCGATCAGCGCGCGCAGCACGACGGTTTGCTGGGCCACGGCGATTTGCGCCTTGATGTCCGGACGATTCGGCAGGCCGCGGCGCAGCGCTTCCTGCATCAGGATCTCGCGATTCACCAGTTCTTCGCGCACGGCGGTCTGCAGTTGCGGCGTATTTTGCTGGCCTTGATGAACCAGTTGGTCGATTAGCGCATCGGCGCGTGCTTTGGGAATCGGCGTGCCGTTCACGACGGCGATGTTCTGTGCGAATGCAGGTGCGGCTGCAAATGCCGCCAGCAATACCCAAAGACGGGTTTTCTTCAAGGTCATCGAAAATTTTCCTAGCGGGGCAACAAAGCGAATTCTTCGGGCGTATACGCCGTGATGGCAAGGGCGTGAATGCCGCGCTGCATGGCATCGGCCAGCGCATCATACACCATGCGATGCCGCGCCACGCGGGCCTTGCCGGCGAATGCGGCAGCCACGATCGTGACACTGAAATGACCGCCGGCGGAGGCGCCGGCGTGACCGGCGTGCTGCGCGCTGTCGTCGGTGATCTGGATCGAAGCGACCGGCGCCAGCGCGGCGGCGAGGCGTGCCTCGATCAGCGCGGCGCGCTCGGCGGTGGTGGCGTGCATGAATACATCGGCGTCGCTCGTCATGTCATTCTTCCTTCATATACTTCGAGAGCCACAAACTCTGTCCGACGATAAACACCACGAGACAACCGGTGGCGCCGAACAGCTTGAAATTGACCCACTGGTCGGTCGTGTAGTTGTACGCGACGAACAGATTCACCAGCCCGAGCAGCACGAAAAAGATCGCCCAGACCACACTCAGCTTGCCCCAGATCGCGTGCGGCAGCGTGATCTGCTTGCCCATCATCGCTTCGATCAGGTTCTTGTTGAACGCCAGTTGCGAGACGATCAGCGCCACTGAAAACGCCCAGTACAGCACGGTCGGCTTCCACTTGATGAAGGTGTCGTTGTGCAGCACGAGCGTCGCGCCGCCGAACACGGTGACGACGCCGAGGCTCACCCACAGCATCGGATCGACCTTGCGGTGGCGGAAGGCCACCCACGCGATCTGCACCAGCGTGGCGACGATCGCCACTGCCGTCGCCGTGAAAATGCCCCAGATCTTGAAGGCGACGAAGAACAGGATGATCGGGAACAGATCGAACAGGAATTTCATTATCTGGTCGGGAGTCGGAGAAGGAGTCGGAGAAAGGTCAGGAAATGGGGGCGCGGTGCGAAGCAGGTGAAACGGTTCGCAAGCTGGATGAAGGGTGTCGCGGCCGGCGCGCGCCTGAATGGACGCAGACGCCGGCCGGCAACGCGCCGGACTCCGCGCTGCGTTACTTGGGCTCGAATTGTAACGCAGCTGAATTGATGCAGTACCGCAGGCCGGTCGGCGCGGGTCCGTCCTCGAATACGTGGCCCAGATGCGCGCCGCAGTTCTTGCATTCCACCTCGATGCGCAGCATGCCGTGCGAGCGGTCGGTTTTCTCCTTGATCACTTCGCCGTCGATCGGCTTGAAGTAGCTCGGCCAGCCGCAACCGGCGTCGAACTTGGTGTCCGATTCGAACAGCGGCGTGCCGCAACAGACGCAGTCATAGATGCCGCGATCCCAGTGGTCATGGTAGCGGCCCGTGAACGGGCGCTCGGTGGCGGCGTGGCGCGTCACCTGATATTCGATGTCGGAGAGCTGCTTGCGCCACTCGGCATCGTCTTTCTGCACGGCGGGGGCGTCGGTCTTGAGTTCGTCGGATTTGTTCATGGTCGGTTCCTGTCTCGGGCTTGTTTTGGGGGCGGCTGGACGGTCAGGCGGGTTCGGCTCACCACGGGCTCACTACGGCTCACTACAGCACTACGCGCAAGCAGAAGCCGCTCGGCGCGTCACGACGAGCAGCTCACTTCCAGCGAGCTCGCCCAGTCCGGCGGCAGCCCGGCATACGCTTCGTGCTCGGGCTGTTCGTCGAACGGACGGCGCAGGATGGCCGCCAGTCGTTCCACTTCGGAGAAATCCTTCTCTTTCGCGCGGCGGATCGCCGTTTCCGCCAGATGATTGCGAAGTACGAATTTGGGGTTCACACGGTTCATTGCAATGGCGCGCGCGGCGTCGTCGCGTGTTTCTTCGGACAGCCGCGCGCGGTAGTCGTTCACCCAGGCGTCGAAGGCGGCGCGGTCGAGAAACAGATCGCGCACTGGCGCGTCGCCGCTCGCGTCGTGCTTCGACACGCGCGCCAGATTGCGGAAGGTCAGCGTGAAATCCGCACGATTGGCGTGCATCACCTCGAATAGGCGATTGACCAGACCGTCGTCACCCTCGCGTTCAATTTCGAGGCCGAGCTTGGCGCGCATGCGCCGTTCCAGCGCCGGCGCAAAGCGATCCTTGAAACCGCCGAGCACGCGTTGCGCGTCTTCGATCGCCTTGTCGCCGCGCACGCTTTCCTCGTGCTTTTCGCCCAGCAGCGGCAAGAGCCCTTGCGCGAGGCAGAAGAGGTTCCAGTAGGCGATCTGCGGCTGCATTTTGTACGCGTACCGGCCTTGCGAATCGGAGTGATTGCAGATGTAGCCGGCGTCGAAGCCGTCCATGAAACCGAACGGACCGTAGTCGATGGTGAGGCCGAGGATCGACATGTTGTCGGTGTTCATCACGCCGTGGCAGAAGCCGACCGCCTGCCAGTCGACCATCAGGTCAGCGGTCGAGATGACCGCTTCATTGAGCAGTGCGAGATACGGATCGTCGGCTTCGCGGCAATGCGGATAGAAACGCTCGATCACATGATTGGCGAGCGCGCGCAGCGCGTCGGTGCGATCGTTCGAATAGAAGTGCTCGAAGTGGCCGAAGCGCACGAAGCTCGGCGCCACGCGCGTGACGACGGCGGCTGTTTCGACGGTCTCGCGCCGCACCGGCTGATCGGAGCCGATCACGCACAGCGCGCGCGTGGTCGGAATGCCGAGGTGATGCATCGCCTCCGAACACAGATACTCGCGGATCGACGAACGCAACACCGCGCGGCCATCGCCCATGCGCGAATAGGGCGTGCGCCCCGCGCCTTTGAGCTGCAACTCGAAGCGCTGGCCGTTATGTTCGACTTCGCCGAGACCGAGCGCGCGGCCGTCGCCGAGCTGGCCGGCCCACACGCCGAACTGGTGCCCGGAATAGACCGACGCATAAGGCAGCGCCTCGGCCGGCCACTCGCGCGTGAGGTTGCCGGAGAACAGTTCGGCAAAGCCCGGATCATTCTCGAGGCCCGGCTCTAAACCGAGCAGCGCGGCGCTTTCGGTGGAGAACCCGACGAGGTACGGCGCACTGAGCGGCGCCGCCGGCAGACGCGTCAGAAACACGCTGCCGAGCCGTGCGAACGCGCTCTCGTGCAACGTGGTGAGCGCATCGGAAAGGGCCGACAAAGGCCTGGATAAACCTGCAATGCTTGGGGAAAACGACATGTTGAGCGCCTCTGGATTAACCGATATTGTAAGTCCGCGCCCGCGGAGCTGCTGGCCGGCCATACGTACGTCTGTCCCGTACCGATCCTGTGCAGATCTTGCCGGCCGTGCGCTTTTCGCCGAAGGCGCGACGAGGCGCGCCCCCCCGAGCTGCAAAACCAATTGAAACGATCGAGCCGAGGAGACCACTCTTTATGACGACGCCGCTGCTTGGCCAGATGATGGACGTGCCGCTGACCGTGCCTTCGTTGCTCACCCACGCCGCGCGGCATTTCGGCAACACCGAAATCGTGTCGCGGCGTATCGAAGGCGACCTGCATCGCTATACCTATCGTGATTGCGAGAAGCGCGCGAAGCAGCTCGCGCAAGCGCTGATCGCACTCGGCGTCAAACCCGGCGAACGGGTCGCGACGCTTGCGTGGAACGGCTACCGTCATCTGGAAGCGTATTACGGCACGACCGGTTTCGGCGCCGTGTGCCATACGATCAATCCGCGCCTCTTTCCCGATCAGATCGCTTACATCATCAATCACGCCGACGACGCCTACGTGCTGTTCGACACCACGTTCGCGCCGCTCGTCGACGTCCTCGCGCCGCAATGTCCGAGGGTGCGCGGCTGGATCGCGCTAGCCGATGAAGCGCATCTGCCCGCGATGCAGACACCCGCGCTCAGCTACGAAACGCTCGTCACCGCGCAGGACGGAAATTACGAATGGCCGCCGCTCGACGAACGGCAAGCCTCGTACCTGTGCTACACGTCCGGCACCACGGGCAATCCGAAGGGTGCGCTGTATTCGCATCGTTCGACGGTGCTGCATGCGTTCGGCGCTTCACTGCCCGACGCCATGAGTCTCTCCGCGCGCGACTGCGTGCTGCCGGTCGTGCCGATGTTTCATGTGAACGCATGGGGCATTCCGCACGCCGCGCCGCTGACCGGCGCAAAGCTCGTGTTCCCCGGCAAGGACCTCGACGGCAAGTCGCTGTACGAATTGATGGAGAGCGAACGCGTCACGTATTCGGCCGGCGTGCCGACCGTGTGGCTTGGACTGCTCAACTATCTGCGCGAGGCGAAAGTGCGGTTTTCGTCGCTCAATCGCACGGTGATCGGCGGCTCGGCCTGTCCGCCGGCCATGCTGCGCACCTTCGAAGACGACTACGGCGTGCAGGTGATCCACGCGTGGGGCATGACCGAAATGTCGCCTCTCGGCACGCTGTCAAAACTGACGTGGGAACAAAGTCAGCGTCCGCTTGAAGAACAGCGCGCGTTGCTCGAAAAGCAGGGGCACGTGCTGTATGGCGTCGACATGAAAATCGTCGGCGAGGATGGCCGCGAACTGCCTTGGGACGGCGTGGCGTTCGGCGATCTGCACGTGCGCGGACCGTGGGTGATCGACCGCTATTTCCGCAAGGACGATTCGCCGCTCGTGGACGGCTGGTTTCCCACCGGCGACGTCGCCACCATCGACCGCGACAGTTTTCTGCATATCACCGACCGCTCGAAAGACGTGATCAAGTCCGGCGGCGAATGGATCAGTTCGATCGACGTCGAAAACGTGGCGATCGCGCATCCGGCGGTGGCCGAAGCGGCGTGCATTGCGTGCGCGCATCCGAAGTGGACCGAGCGGCCGCTGCTGGTGGTCGTCAAACGCCCCGGTTTCGAAGTCACGCGTGAGGAACTGATCGCCTTCTACGACGGCAAGGTCGCCAAATGGTGGATTCCCGACGACGTCGCGTTTGTCGACGAATTGCCGCACACGGCGACCGGCAAGCTGCAAAAACTCAAGCTGCGCGACATATTCCGCAACCACGTGCTGCCTTCCGCGCTTGAAGACGAAAAAGACTGTCCGCTGACGCCGCTTGCCAGGGGAAACCCCGCCTGAAAATAAAAAAACGAGAATTGAACGAGCGTGCTTTTTTGTGTATTCTGCCTGCTGACCCCGGAAAAAACAGACAATCGGTCGGATCGTTGATCCGACTCGATGAACCGGATGGGCGGCATCTGTTGCCGCCCTCACGCATGGATCGCATGGAGGCAGGCAGATGGCAGTGGACTACACAACTCATGACGGCGTGGCCGTCATCACGCTGAACAATCCTCCCGTGAACGGCCTCGGCCTGTCGACGCGAGCGGGTATCGTCGAAGGGGTCGAGCGCGCGCAGAACGATCCGGCCATCAAGGCCATCGTGCTGACCGGCGCAGGCAAGGCCTTCTCGGGCGGCGCCGATATCACCGAATTCAATACGCCGAAAGCGGGCCAGGAGCCGACGCTCGCCACCGTCATCAAGATCGTGGAAGGCAGCGCGAAGCCGGTAGTCGCCGCGATTCACAGCGTCGCGATGGGCGGCGGTCTGGAGTTGGCGCTCGGCGCGCATTACCGCATTGCCGCACCCGGCGCGCAGATCGCGCTGCCGGAAGTGAAGCTCGGCATTCTGCCGGGCGCGGGTGGCACGCAGCGTCTGCCGCGCGCCATTGGTCTCGAAGCGGCGCTCAACATGATCGTCTCCGGTGCGCCCGTCATGTCGGAGAAGCTCGCTGATTCCGGCCTGTTCGACGAACTCGCCCAGGGCGATCTTGCCGAAGCAGCACTGGCGTTTGCCCGCAAGGTCGGCGCGAAGGCGGGCCCGCATCCCAAGGTGCGCGACCGCAAGATCGAGCATCCGAACGCCGTCGGCTTCATCCAGTTCGCACGGAACACCGTTGCCACGATGGCGAAGAATTTCCCCGCGCCGCTGAAATGTATCGACGCGGTGGAAGCGGGCGTGCAGAAGGGTTTCGACAAAGGCCTCGCGTTCGAGCGCGAATGCTTCATGGCGCTCGTGCAGACGCCGGAAAGCCACGCGCTGCGTCACGCGTTCTTCGGCGAACGTGCGGCGAGCAAGATTCCCGATGTGCCGTCGGACACGCCGGTGCGCGACATCGGCCAGGTGGCCGTGATCGGCGCGGGCACGATGGGCGGCGGCATCGCGATGAATTTCATCAACGCCGGCATTCCGGTCACGCTGCTGGAAACGAAACAGGAAGCGCTCGACCGCGGCCTCGCCACGATTCGCAAGAACTACGAAGCGACCGTCAAGAAGGGCAAGCTCAAGCCTGAAGTGCTCGAACAGCGCATGGCGCTGCTTACGCCCACGCTTTCCTACGACGACCTGAAAAACGCCGACCTGATCGTCGAAGCGGTGTTCGAAGAACTTGGCGTGAAAGAGCAGGTGTTTAAGCGTCTGGATGAAGTGGCGAAGCAAGGCGCAATCCTCGCCTCGAACACCTCGACGCTCGACGTCGACAAAATCGCCGCTTTCACGAAGCGTCCGCAGGACGTGGTCGGCATGCACTTCTTCAGCCCGGCCAATGTGATGAAGCTGCTCGAAGTGGTGCGCGGCAAGGAGACGGCGAAAGACGTGCTCGCCACCGTCATGAAGCTCGCCAAGAAGATCAAAAAGACCGCCGTGGTCTCGGGCGTGTGCGATGGCTTTATCGGCAACCGGATGATCGAGCAGTACATCCGCCAGGCGCTCTTCATGCTCGAAGAAGGCGCGCTGCCCGCGCAGGTCGACAAAGCGATCGAGAAGTTCGGCTTCGCGATGGGTCCGTTCCGCATGAGCGACCTGGCCGGTAATGACATCGGCTGGGCGATCCGCAAGCGCCGTTATCTGGAACATCCCGACATGCATTACTCGAAGATCGCCGATCGTCTCTGCGAGACGGGGCGCTTCGGACAGAAGACGGGCGGCGGCTGGTACGACTACAAGGCGGGCGACCGTACCGCGTATCCGTCGAAAGTGGTCGACGACATGATCGTCGCGTTCTCGAAGGAAACCGACACCGAGCGCCGCAAGATCAGCGACGAGGAAATCGTCGAGCGGCTCGTGTTCGCGCTCGTGAACGAAGGCGCGAAGATTCTCGAAGAAGGCATTGCGTCGAAGGCGTCGGACATCGACATGGTCTATCTGACCGGCTACGGCTTCCCGCTGTATCGCGGCGGCCCGATGCTATACGCCGACACGGTCGGCCTCTACAACGTCGAGCGCGCGATTCGCCGCTATGCGGCGCGGCCAAACGGCGATGCGTGGCAACTGGCGCCGAGCATCGCGGAACTGGCGGCGAAGAACCGCGGGTTCAACGGCTGAACTACAGCGCGAGTGAATTGACTGAGGTGGCGCTGTGCGGCGAATCGCCCGCGCGCCATCATCGACATCTGGAAGTAGGAGAGCATGCATGACTGACGCCGTAATCGTATCCACCGCCCGCACAGGCCTCGCCAAATCATGGCGCGGCGGTTTCAACATGACGCACGGGGCGACGCTCGGCGGCCACGTGACGCAGGCCGCCGTCGAGCGCGCGAAGCTCGACCCGGCGCGTGTCGAAGACGTGATCATGGGCTGCGCCAATCCGGAAGGCGCGACGGGCATGAACATCGCGCGGCAGATCGCGCTGCGCGCCGGTTTGCCGGTCAGCGTGCCGGCCATGACGGTGAACCGTTTCTGTTCATCGGGATTGCAAACTATCGCGCTGGCCGCGCAACGCGTGATCGCCGGTGAAGGCGACGTGTTCGTGGCAGGCGGCGTGGAATCCATCTCGTGCGTGCAGAATGAGATGAACCACCACATGCTGACCGAAGGCTGGCTCAGCCAGAACAAGCCGGAAATCTACTGGTCGATGCTGCAGACCGCGGAGAACGTCGCTAAACGTTATTCGATCTCGAAAGAGCGCCAAGACGAATATGGCGCGCGTTCGCAGCAACGCGCCGCGGCCGCGCTCGAAGCCGGCAAGTTCAAGGACGAGATCGTGCCGTTGACGGTGCTCGCCGGCGTCGCCGACAAAGCGAGCGGGCGTCTCTTCACGAAAGAAGTGACCGTCAGCGGCGATGAAGGCATTCGCGCCGACACCACGCTCGAAGGCGTGTCGAAGATTCGCACCGCGCTGCCGGGCGGCGTCATCACCGCGGGCAATGCAAGCCAGTTCTCGGATGGCGCGTCGGCTTGCGTGGTGATGAACGCGAAGGTGGCGGAGCGAGAAGGGCTGCAACCGCTCGGCATTTTCCGCGGCTTCGCGGTGGCGGGTTGCGAGCCGGACGAGATGGGCATCGGCCCGGTGTTCGCGGTGCCTAAGCTGCTCAAGCAGGCCGGTCTGAAGGTCGAGGACATCGACCTGTGGGAACTGAACGAAGCGTTCGCCGTGCAGGTGCTGTATTGCGCCGACAAGCTCGGCATTCCGCAAGAGCGCCTGAACGTCAACGGCGGCGCGATCGCGGTCGGCCATCCATATGGCGTGTCGGGCGCGCGGCTGACCGGCCATGCGCTGATCGAAGGCAAACGGCGCGGCGCGAAGCTGGTTGTCGTGACCATGTGCATCGGCGGCGGGCAGGGCGCGGCGGGTTTGTTCGAAGTGGTGTGATCCGGCTCGAACGGTAATGAACGGCGGGTGCCGTGTGGTTCTGCGCATGAGAGCGCGCGAATCATGCGGCACCCGTTTTCTATTCGCGCGTCGTGCAGGCTGATCCGATGACCCGCTTCAAGGCAATGCCATGCCTGACGACGGCAGGCTCAAGCTGCCCTGATCGACGAATCGCGTCGTGCCCGTCAGCCCACCGGCGAGCTTGCCGCGCAGAATGTATGGAATCTGTCCCGACTGGGTGGCGCCCGCGAAGGCGAAGGCCTGGCGAACCGCGGCGAAAGCGGGTACTGTCAACGGCACATTGACGACCGTTTCGCCGTAGCGCGGCACGATGCCGACCTGATCGCTCACACCGCTCGCGAACGGCTTGCCGTTCAGTTCGAGATCGAGCGACACGCCGTTGAAGCTGACTGCGGAATCGTTGGGATTCTGCACGCGCAGTTTCACGTTGAAGCGCATCTCCAGGCCCTGACTGTCGATCGGTTCGATGCCCGCCACGTTCACGCGCACCGGGTCGCCGCCGAACAGGCCGGCGCAACCGTCGAGCGTCAGCGCGACGATGGCGAGGAACGTAGCCAGCCGAACGGAACGGCCGGACAGCAGCGCGCGGAAGAAGGACATGACCTGCACCTCGCAAGAAGCGGCTTCGGTCATTCATTGTACCGGGCCATGTCGTGCGCCGAGCGGCGCTTCAGACCGCGCGCCGCAGCCGTGTTTTGACGAGACTCGCCAGATGCCGCAGCGCTTCACGAATCGGACTGCGCCCGTCCTTCCGCGCGCGCCACGGTTGCATGACGAACGCAGCAGCATTCGCCTGCGCGGCGCTGATCGACACGACGCCGCGCTGCGGCGTCACGAAACATTCGCCTTCGTGCAACGTGATCGACGTCACCGGCACGGCGTCGCCCAGCCACGCGAGCGAGTGATCGCGGAACGCGAGTTGCAGATCGCCTTCCACTGCCACGATCGAAGTCCGGGCGCGCAGGTCGTGCACGGCCATCTGACCGGCGGTGAGGCGGGCAGCAGTGCCGCGTGCCGAACCAAAGCGGGATTGACAGGCTGACATGGCCGTTTCCTTTAAAGCGTTTCCATGTCACATAGCTTATTGAGTCCGTTCTCGTGGCAACAGCCGCAGCCATCGACAATGTGAACCGGTACAGCAACGCTTTTCAATGCGCTGTATCGGCTGGAATCGAACGAATGTGTATCTGTCGCGTCGTACGAACTGTCCGCACCATCGGCATATGACTCAATCCATCCTGACCCGGCAGGCAGCGCCTGCGGACCGGCTGCCGGATAGCCAGCCTTTGTACCGGCAATTGGCTGATCAATACCGACGCGCGATCGGCAGCGGCGTGCTGCGTCCGGGCGACCGCATGCCGTCGATGCGCGCATTCATGCAGCGCCACGGCGTCAGCCTCGCCACAGCCACCGAGAGCTACCGCGTGCTGGAACGCGATGCACTGATCGATGCCCGGCCGCGTGCCGGTTACTTCGTGCGCGTGCCGCCCACCGCTGCGTTGCCGGCCGCGTCTGAGCCCGACCTGGCGACGCTGCCGGGCGCCGCGCAGTTCGTCGGTATTCACTCGGTGATTTCCTCGATCGTGTCGACATTCCAGCGCTATCCGGACGCGCTGAATCTCGGCGGCGCGACGGCATCACCCGATCTGTATCCCACGGACGCGTTGCAGAAAGCCGCGCTCCGCGCGCTGCGCAAGCGGCCCACCTTGCTGACCGCCGCCGGACACGACCAGGGCGATCCGGCCTTGCGCGCGATCATTGCGCGCCGCGCGCTCGACGCCGGCATTCAAACCGGCGCCGACGACATCATCATGACCCACGGCGGCATCGAAGCCGTGAACCTCGCGCTGCGAGCGGTGACGCAACCGGGCGACACCGTCGCGGTCGAATCGCCGTGTTTTTTCGGGCTGCTGCAAGCGCTCGAAAGCCTCGGCTTGCGCGCGCTCGAAATTCCGGCCAGTCCGACCACCGGACTCGCCATCGAAGCGCTGGCGTTCGCGCTGCACACGCATCCCGACATCAAGGCCGTGGTCGTGGTGCCGAACCTGCAGAATCCGCTCGGCAGCGTGATGCCGGACACGCATAAGGCGCGGCTCGTCGAACTGTGCGCGCAAGCCGGCATTCCGTTGATCGAAGACGATCCGTACCGTGAACTGGCCGACGCCGCGCAGCCGCCCAGATCGCTGAAGGCGTGGGACACCGACGGCACCGTGATTCACTGCACGTCGTTCAACAAGGTGTTGGCGCCCGGCATGCGGGTTGGCTGGATCAACGGCGGCCGCTGGCATCCGCGCATCGGCATGCTGAAGTTCGCGCAGTCGCGGCACAACGAACAGCTGTCGCAAGTCGTGCTCGCCGAATTTCTGGAAACGAACGCGTATGAGCGGCATTTGCGGCGTTTGCGCGACCGCTTGCGGCTTCAGCGCGAACGGATGGCCGCGGCGATCGCCACCTCGTTTCCCGACGGCACGCGTTTCACGCCGCCGCGCGGCGGGATGTTTTTCTGGATTGAATTGCCGCGTGACATGTCGTCCACGGTGTTCTTCAAGGCCGCGCTGGACGAGGGCATTCGCGTGATGCCGGGGACGGTGTTTTCAAATGGCGGACGTTTCGATCATTTCATCCGGCTCAGTTCGCCGAGCACGGATCTCGATCTCGCCGACGAAGCCGTGCGCAGGTTAGGGCGGCTGGCCGCGCGAATGGCGGCTCACCCGGATTGATGCGGTGCAGCGCCGATCTAAGTGCTTGAAGAAGCACGTTACGTCCACCATCATTGATGGATAGCCGGCCGACGCAGCGGCTCGTGACAAGGCGTCGCGGAAAACTGGCAAGCACTCTGAATGGCATCTTCCTATCATTAGCAATCCGGTCATGTGCTAATTGTTGGCCGGCTGCTTCTGGCAGATCGTTCTTGAAGGCAATGCCGATCTGCCTCGCGTTACCACTCGAAGATCACCACGGAGACGATATGCCATTCATTTGTGAAAATGTCGAGTGCCGAGCTGTACTTGCCCGCAAACAGGTCAAACCGAATCGGGACCACAATTCGTTTTACTTCTATTGCCCCGACTGCAACACGCGAAACGAGCTGATCGACGTCGGCGCTGCCGGCGGTCCTCTGGAACTGATTCAACCCGTGCGGCAAGGACTCCCGCACAAGGTGGTCGCCACAGCGCGACCTCTCGAGGACGGAAGATACGCAGCGCAGTTGAGTATTCAGAAAGCGCTTGGCATCAAGGGGCCGTTTGCCGCGGAAGAGCGTTGGGACCAGCTCGGCGTGTTCCCCGATCCACAAGACGCCGTCAGCTATGCGAAGACCACCGCAGCGGATTGGCTGGGCGCTGACTTTAGCCATTAACGAATGCCGAACGGATCGGCGTCGCGCTTGCGCGCCGATCCTGAAAGTTGGTGTGTGAAAGTCTCGTAGGCTTCTTCTAATTCGCCGCCTACGCGGTCTGAACCCGATTGGAGTGTGTGAGCGTTGCGGATCGGACCGCACCAGCCCGGCCGGTCGTTTCGACTCGACAGACGCGATCGATTCGCGGAGCGCAACGCTCGCGAATGAGCCTTCATCCGCATCCCCGGCGGCCCATTTCTGGCGGCCCGAACCTCCCGATAAAACTCCACCAAACGCGTAAGTTTGATAGGCTTCCTGTTTGCCTTGGCCGATGGGCAAGCTTGAACAGAATGCCAAAGTTTCCCCACGCGCCCCGCAGCAATTTCATGAACGTACCGATCACACAATCTGCAAACAGCCATGACCGATTCGCCCTCATCTAACGCGAGCACCGCGTCCATGCCCGAGAGCCCGTTCGTCGACCGGCTCGGCGCGCAGCTTCTGTCGGCCGCGGACGGCGCCAGCGAAGTCGTGCTGCCGCTGCGGCACGATCATATGAACACGTGGGACGTCGCCCACGGCGGCGTCACGATGACGCTTGCCGACATCGCGCTTGCAATGGCCGCGCGCAGTCTGGCAGGCGACGGCGTCGGCGTCGTCACGGTCGAGATGAAGGTCAACTTCATGCAGCCGGGCCGCGGCGAATTGCGCGCGAGCGCTCGCGTGCTGCATCGCTCCACCACCATGGCCTATTGCGAAGGCGAGATCCGCGACAGTGAAGGTCACTTCGTCGCCAAGGCGCTCGGCACCTTCAAATACATGCGGCGTCTCGCCGTAGGGCGCGACATTACGCAACAGCGCTTGCGCAGCGACCCATCGGCGAAACCCGGTCCTAGCGACGGCTGAGCGCAAGCTTGCAAACCGCGTGCGCATGTGAACGAGACGCGCGCGCCGTTTTCCTGCTTCGCACACTCCGTTCAAATCATTCGCCGATTCATCGGCAACTCATGGAGACGATCGTCATGCCCCAGATCAACCGTCAACTCGTGCTGGCGTCGCGCCCACAAGGCGCCGTGACGCCCGATAATTTCCGTCTCGTCGAAACACCGCTCGCTCCGCTGGCCGACGGCGAATTGCGCGTGCGCAATCACTACCTGTCGCTCGACCCGTACATGCGCGGGCGTATGAACGACAGCAAGTCCTACGCGGCGCCGCAACCGCTGGACGAAGTGATGATCGGCGGCACGGTCGGCGAAGTGGTGGAGTCGAAGAATCCGAAGTTCGCGGTCGGCGACAAGGTCGTCGCAATGTTCGGCTGGCAGGAATACGGCACCTCGAACGGGACCGGCGTGCAGAAAGTCGACGACACGCATGTGCCCTTGTCGGCCTATCTCGGCCCGGTCGGCATGCCGGGTGTCACCGCGTGGTACGGGCTGAACCGCATCATCGTGCCGAAAGCAGGCGAGACAGTGGTAGTCAGCGCGGCGAGCGGCGCGGTGGGCAGCGTGGTCGGCCAACTGGTGAAGCTGGCTGGCGCGCGCGCGGTCGGCATCGCCGGCGGCGCGGACAAGTGCCGCTACGTAACGGAGACGCTCGGCTTCGACGCCTGCGTCGATTACAAGGCCGGCAATCTCTATCAGGACCTCAAGGCCGTGACGCCGAACGGCGTGGATGGCTACTTCGAAAACGTCGGCGGCGCGGTGCTCGACGCGACGCTCGCGCGCATGAATGCGTTCGGCCGGATCGCGCTGTGCGGGTTTATCGCGGGCTACGATGGCGAGCCAGTGCCGCTCAAGCATCCGTCGCTGATCCTCACGCAGCGTCTGCTCGTGCAAGGCTTTATCGTCAGCGAGCATATGGACGTGTGGCCGGAGGCGCTCAAGCAACTCGGCACGCTGGTCGCGCAAAAGAAGCTGGCGTATCGCGAAAGCATCGCGCAAGGACTCGAAGCCGCGCCCGAGGCGTTCATCGGTCTGCTCAAAGGCAAGAACTTCGGCAAGCAACTCGTCAAGCTGATCTGATCGCGCCGGCGCTCAGGCGAGTCACACAACACGCCGGGCAAACCAGGAGAGTCAAACGATGTTCGAATTCGCAGGCAAGGTGGCGGTGATCACCGGCGCGGCGAGCGGTTTCGGCCGTGCGTTCGCGCAGAAGGGCGCGTCGCTCGGCATGAAGCTCGTGCTCGCCGACGTCAATCCCGACGCGCTCGCGCAAACCGTCGAGGCCCTGCGTGCCGAGGGCGCCGAGGCGATCGGCGTGCCGACGGACGTCGCCAGCGCGGCGCAGGTCGAAGCGCTCGCGCAAGCGGCGCTCGACGCCTATGGCAGCGTGCACCTGCTGTTCAACAATGCGGGCGTGGGCTCGGGCGGCTTCCTGTGGGAAAGTTCGGCGAACGACTGGTCCTGGGTGTTCGGCGTGAACGTGATGGGCGTCGCGCACGGTGTGCGGGTCTTCACGCCGATCATGCTGGCGCAAAACGAGCCGGCGCATATCGTCAACACGGCGTCCGTCGCGGGGTTGTTGTCGCCGCCTGCCATGGGCATCTACAACGCGTCGAAGCATGCCGTGGTGTCGCTCACCGAAACGCTGTATCACGACCTGCAGTTGGCGCAAGCCGGCCAGGCGGAAACGGGAACGGAAGCGGGTGGCCTGGTCGGCTGTTCGCTGCTGTGCCCGGCCTTCGTGCCGACCGGCATCGCCGATGCGGAACGCGCGCGCCCCGCGGACCTGCGCAACGACAGCGGACCGACGCGCTCGCAGATCGCCGCGGGCAAGCAACTACAGCGCGCCGTGCAATCGGGCAAGCTGAATGCCGGCGATGTCGCTGACATCACCTTCGAAGCGATCGCCGCGCGGCGTTTCTATATCGTCACGCATCCGGGCATCATGGCGACGGTGAAGCTGCGTCACGAGGACATCGAGCAGTTGCGCAATCCCACCGACCCCATGTCGCTCAAGCCGGAAGTGAACAACGCCGGTTAGGCGCGAGTTTTATCGCATTGCCGGCGCGCTATCGCGCCGGTTTCTTTTTAAACCTTCGGCGCACATGCGCCATCAGACGCACCATGCCGCTGAATCCGAAGATCGAGCAGGTGCTCGACATGATCGCGCGGGCCAAACGCCCGAAGCTGCACGAAATGACCGCGCAAAACGCGCGGGCTTCGTACGAAAAAAGCGCACCGATTCTGGAGATTGCCAGCGCGCCGATGTTCGCGCTCGACGATCTGCGCATCCCCACACGCGACGGCGCGACGATTCGCGTGCGTCTTTATCAACCGGTCGAGCCGAGCTGGGCCGAACCCGCGCCAGCGCTGGTGTACTACCACGGCGGCGGCTTCACGGTGGGCAGCGTTGATACGCACGATGCGCTGTGCCGGATGTTCGCGCGCGACGGCCGGTGCACGGTGTTGTCGGTGGATTACCGGCTCGCGCCGGAGCACAAATTTCCCACCGCCGTCGATGACGCATTCGACGCCTTGACCTGGTTGCATACGCACGCCGCGGAATTCGGCGTAGATACGGGCCGGCTCGCGGTGGGCGGCGATAGCGCGGGCGGCACATTGGCCACGGTCTGCGCGGTCTTCGCACGGGACGCCGGCATCGAGCTCGCCTTGCAGTTACTGGTCTATCCGGGCACGACCGGCTACCAGCAAACCGATTCGCACTCGCGTCTCGCCGACGGTTTTCTGTTGTCGGGCGACACGATCCAATGGTTCTTCGAGCAGTACGTGCGCGATAGGCGCGACCGCGACGACTGGCGTTTCGCGCCGCTCGACGGCCAACGTGGCGCGCCCGATCTCAGCGGCGTTGCGCCGGCGTGGATCGCTACCGCCGAATACGATCCGTTGAGCGACGAAGGCGATGCCTACGCGGAGAAATTGCGTGCCGCGGGTAATGCGGCCACGCTCAGGCGCTATCCGGGCATGATCCACGAGTTCTTCAAGATGGGTGGTTATGTACCGGAGGTCGCCGAGGCGCACGCGGATGCCGCCGCGGCATTGCGCGCGGCGTTCGGCATCGACTGAGCGCGGTTTTGCAGGCGGTTAGCGGCGCAAGGTTGGCGGTCAGCGCTAGAGTCGAACGACGAACCGCCGCCAATCCTCCCAACGATTATCACGCCATCTCGCGCTCGATATTGAAAGCGAAGCTGCGCTCGAAGTCGCCGGGCCGCACGATGCGGTGCGAGCCGTTGTCGTCGCTACGCTCGGCGACGGCCACGCTGATCACTTCACCGTGCGCGGCCACGCGCAACGCGGTCGTGCCGCGCGTGCCGTACTCAGGCGTTTCGATAAACGCCGCCGACAACGCCCGTTCCCGTTCGAGCGGAATGCCGGTGGACGGCAACTCGTCGTCGCGCGCGAGGCGCGGATCGCGCATCAGATCGATCAGGCGTTCGAGCGGCGGCATCGCGTCGCGCGCGAGCAGCGTGCCCAGTTCGGCGCGCTTTTTCACCAGCTTCGGCCACGCAGTATCGAGCACGGCGTTCGAGATGCCATGCGTGCCCGGTGCGAGCAACGCGGGCGCGAGGTCGCCGCGGTTGCAGTACCAGGCAAGTTCGCGCCGCCTCCAGTCGCCCACCAGCAGATTGAACCCGTTGTAGATGTCGCCGGTTTGCGCGACGTGTTGCAGGTACGCGAGCGGGGTGTCGTGCGGATTTTTCGCCGCGTCGCTCGTTCCGTCGCGCGCGGCGCCGCTCAGCCAGTCGCTGACGAGCGTGCCGCGGGTCGGCGCGTCGGCGCGCATTTCATGCGGCGCGCGGTAGTTGGTCAGCGCGGCGAAGCGGCCGTCGCGCGACATGCCGAGCCACGTGCCGCCGCCCTGAAGATCGCGGCCGGCCAGCACGCCCGGCGCGTCCTGCCACCAGCTGATCGGCTCGGCGGTGCGGCGAAAGAATTCGTCGCGATTCGCGGCGAGCGTGAAGAGCGGGCCGTCGACCGAGTCGGGTCGCCAGTCGAAGACGATCAGGCACATCGGGGGGCGTCTCCCGGTGGGGGCGTTGCAGATCAAGAGGCCAGTAAAAAGCGGCGCCTGATTGCGCCGCTTTTTACTGCGAGAGAACTTTAAACTTCGGTCGGCAGCCCGTAGGGCAACGGCAGAAACCGCAGCGCCGGGCCTTCCGCCGCGCCCAGGTGCACCGAGCCGTTTTCCAGCGCGGCAAGCTTGATCTCGACCAGCACATCGACACCGCCGTCCGGCGCCGACGCCGCATTCACGACCATGCCGCACGGCTGGCCCGGATCGTCCGAATGGAACAGTTCCGCGCCGGCGTGCACCGTGTCGAGTTCGCCCGCCACGTTGGCGAGCGAGGTGCGCCGCTTGATCGTGCCGCGATACTGGCTGCGCGCCACCACTTCCTGGCCGGGATAGCAGCCTTTGCGGAAATTCACCGCGCCGAGCACGTCGAAATTGACCATTTGCGGCACGAATTGCTCGACCACCGCTTGGGTGATGCGCGGCTCGCCTGCGCGAATGTCGAGCCAATCCCACACAGCCGGCGAGACGCGCTTGAGCTTTTCGTCGAGCAAGGGCAGCAGCGACTCGACCTGTGCTTTCGGGCCGATCCACAGAAAACGCAGGTGCCCGAGCGCGTCCGGCACGCGAATCAGCGAGCCCGCCGCGCCGTCCACTTTCACGTGCACGCCGTCCGGCAGCGCGTCGAACACGCCCGAGAGCGCCTTGCGCACGTCGCCGGCGAGACCGATCACGGCCAGTTCGCCGCTCGCATCCACAAGCTTGGCCTTGGCGCGCAGCACGAACATGGAGAGCCGCTTCTGCACGGCAGCCTGTACGTCTTTCGATGCCAGCAGGCGGATCGTGTCGCCGCTGCGCCACGTTAGGAACGATGCGAGCAGACGCCCCTTGGCCGAGCAGTAGCCGGCGAGGCGCGCGTTGGCGGCGTCGAGATGCTGGGTGTCGTTGGTCAACTGGCCGTGCAGGAAGCTCGCCGCGTCGTCGCCGGTGGCGTCGATCACGCCGAACTGCGTGAGCGGCATGTACGCGCCGTGGTGAATGACGGCGTCGAATTCATCGGCGGAAGGGCGCGGCAGCGTGGGCAGAACGGCGGGCGTGGCGGCAGCGGCCGTGACGGCGTTGCCTGAGGAAGTGCCTGAAGCGGTAGCGAGCGGTATGTCCATGGATTCCGAGAACAGTCAATTCTGACTTTAGCTAAGGCAAACAAGTATTATATGCAGTCCAATCCTGCCACGTTCCGCATGACCCTTTTCAGAAAATGTTTCGTCGCCGGCGCAATCGTCGTTGTGCTGGCCGCAGCCGCCATTGCCGGTGGGTATCACTGGGCTAACAGCCCGCTCGACCTGAACCCGGCGCAACTCGATGTCACCGTCAAGCCGCACAGCAGCTTGCGCAGCGTTACGCTGCAACTCAATCGCGGCGGCGTGCCGGTCGAGCCCGAACTGTTCGTCATCATGACGCGGCTGCTGGGATTGCAAAGCGAGCTGAAATCGGGCAACTACGAATTCAAGACGGGCGTGACGCCGTACGAGGTGCTGCAGAAAATCGCGCGCGGCGACGTCAACGAATACGTGGCGACGATCATCGAAGGCTGGACCTTCAAGCGCATGCGCGCCGAGCTTGACGCCAATCCGGCGCTCAAGCACGACACGATCGGCATGAGCGATACGGATTTGATGAACGCGATCAACGCGCCGGAGGCGTCGATCGGCAATGGTGAAGGACTGTTTTTCCCGGATACGTATCTGTTCGACAAGAACACCAGCGATCTCGACGTGTACCGCCGCGCTTACCGCCTGATGCGCCTGCGTCTGGACGAAGCGTGGACCGCGCGCGCGCCGAACCTGCCGTACAAGACGCCGTACGACGCGCTGACCATGGCGTCGATCATCGAAAAGGAAACCGGCAAGAAGTCCGACCGGCCGATGGTCGCCGCGGTGTTCGCGAACCGTCTGCGCGTGGGCATGCCGCTGCAGACCGACCCGACCGTGATCTACGGCATGGGCGACAGCTACGCCGGCCATATCAGGAAAAAAGACCTGCAGACCGACACTCCCTACAATACCTACACCCGGATGGGCCTGCCGCCGACGCCCATCTCGCTGCCCGGCGTGGCGTCGCTGCAAGCGGCGCTGAATCCGGCGCAAACCACCGCGCTGTACTTCGTATCGCGCGGCGACGGCAGCAGTATCTTTTCCGACACCCTCGGCGATCACAACAAGGCCGTGGACAAATACATTCGAGGGCAATGATGGCGCGGGGCAAATTCATTACGTTTGAGGGCATCGACGGGGCGGGCAAGACCACCCATCTCAGCTGGTTTCGGGAGCGCCTCGAACAGAAAGTCGCGAGCTCCGGCCGTTCGGTCGTGATGACGCGCGAACCCGGCGGCACGCCGCTCGGCGAGCAGATCCGCGAGATCGTGCTGCATCAGAAAATGGACCTCGAAACCGAGGCGCTGCTGATGTTCGCGCTGCGCCGCCAGCACCTGGCCGAAGTGATCGAGCCGGCGCTCGCGCGCGGCGACTGGGTGCTGTCGGACCGTTTCACCGACGCGACTTTCGCCTATCAGGGCGGCGGCCGCGGCCTGCCGCGCGACAAGCTGGAAACGCTGGAGCGTTGGGTGCAGGGCGGTTTTCAGCCGGATCTGACGGTGCTGTTCGACCTCGCGCCCGAGATTGCCAACGAACGGCGCAGCGCGGCGCGCGATCCGGATCGCTTCGAGAGCGAGTCGGTGGCGTTTTTCAACCGCACGCGCGCCGAATATCTGCGCCGTGCCGAAGAAGCGCCGTACCGGTTCGCTATCATTGACTCCGCGCAGAGCATTGTGCAGATTCAGAGAAAACTTGAGGAATTGATCGCAATTCTCTGAATTTAAAAGAATATAACCTTGTCTTATAACGCCGTGCAGAGTTCATGTTACGCCTCATGAAAATCCTGCAACAAATTGATTTAAAAGAGAAACGATGATTTATCCGTGGCAAGCCGATGACTGGAACCGCCTGCAGCAGCTGCGCGGCCACTGGCCGCACGCTCTGCTGCTGCATGGACAGGCCGGCATCGGCAAGCTGCGCTTCGCGCAGCATCTCGCGCAAGGCCTGCTGTGCGAGGCGCAGCAGCCCAACGGCGAGCCGTGCGGCGCGTGCGTCGCCTGCAACTGGTTCGCGCAGGGCAATCATCCAGATTACCGCATCGTCGTGCCCGAGGCACTGGCCGCCGAAGCCGGCCTGAACAGCGCCGCAGACGAAAAAGCCGACAAGGCCGACGCCGACGAAGGCAAGAAGACCCGCGCGCCCAGCAAGGAAATCAAGATCGAGCAGATTCGCGGCTTGCTCGACTTCGTCGGCGTGGGTTCGCACCGCGGCGGTGCGCGCGTGGTCGTGCTGTATCCGGCGGAAGGGCTGAACATTGCCGCGGCCAATGCGCTCCTGAAGACGCTCGAAGAACCGCCGGCGGGCGTCGTGTTCCTGATGGTGTCGGCGCGCATCGACCGCCTGCTGCCCACCATCATCAGCCGCTGCCGCCAATGGCCGATGACCATGCCTGCGCCCGACGTGGCGACAAAATGGCTCGCCGCGCAAGGCGTGGCTGAAGCGCCCGCGCTGCTCGCCGAAGCAGGTGGTGCGCCGCTCACCGCACTCGCGCTTGCCAGCGACGAGAACCGCGCGTTGCGCGACTGGACGCTCAAGCAACTCGCCGCCGGCCCCGATTGCGATGCTTTCGCGTGCGGCGAGGCGCTGCAGAAGCTGCCCGTGCCGCTGGTGCTAGGCTGGCTGCAACGCTGGATGTACGATTTGCTGGCGCAGCGCACGGCAGGCGCGCCACGGTATTTTCCACAGGCGTCGGCGGCGTTGACGCGCTGCGCGTCGCAGGCCGATGCCAGTGCGTTCGCTCGCTTCATGCGCATCGTGACGCGCCAGCGCGCCGTCGAGAACCATCCGCTGAATGCTCGGCTGGTGTTCGAGGAACTGTTTATCGGGTACCGCGAGTTGTTCGCCTAGGGCTTGTCCGCGAGACACGCCGGCAGGGCGGCGCGCTTTGCGGCGCTTTACCGCACCAGGCGGCCGGCGCCCGTCCGTATTTCTTCCCGTATCTGCCTTCCCTCTAACGTTCAACGCACCATGAGCCTTTCCTACCGCGATGCCACGCTCGACGATCTGCCCGCGATCGTCGCCATCTACAACTCGACTGTGCCGTCGCGGCAAGTCACGGCCGATCTCGAGCCGGTCAGCGTCGAAAGCCGGGTGGGCTGGTTTCATGCGCATGGTCCGCAAAAGCGGCCGCTGTGGGTGGTGGAAGATGCGGACCAGCCCGGCCGCGTGATCGCGTGGCTGAGCTTTTCGGATTTCTACGGCCGTCCCGCGTATCAGCGCACCGCCGAAGTCAGCATCTATCTCGACGAAAGCGCGCGCGGCCGCGGCCTTGGCAAGCAATTGCTCGCAGCTTCGCTGGCGGCGGCGCCGGCGCTCGGCATCGATTCCGTGCTCGGCTTTATCTTCGGCCACAATGAGGCGAGCTTGCGCCTGTTCCGCGGCTTCGGTTTCGACACGTGGGGCTCGTTGCCGCGCGTGGCCGTGCTGGACGGCGTGGAGCGCGATCTGGTGATTCTCGGCAAACGCCTGGACTCCGCAGCAGCCGCCGCCTGATTCACTTCGAGTACTTCCTAAGCAGGACATCACCATGTTTGTCGACTCGCACTGCCACATCAACTTCGAAGGACTCGCCGACCGCCTGCCGCAGGTGCTCGAGAATATGCGCAGCCATTCGGTCACGCACGCGCTGTGCGTGTCCGTCGATCTGGAAACGCTGCCGTCGGTGCTGGATATCGCCAACCGGTACGAGAACGTGTACGCGTCGGTCGGCGTGCATCCGGATCACGAGGACATGCGCGAGCCGAGCGTCGCCGAACTGGTCGAACTGGCCGCGCATCCGAAGGTGGTCGCGATCGGCGAGACGGGACTCGACTACTACCGCCTGGAAGGCCGCACGATCGCCGACATGGAATGGCAGCGCGAACGTTTTCGCACGCATATTCGCGCGGCGCATGCCACGGGCAAGCCGCTGATCATCCATACGCGCTCGTCTTCGGAAGACACGCTGCGCATCATGGCCGAGGAGCGCGCGGGCGAGCCGGGCGGCGTAATGCATTGCTTCACGGAGCCGTGGGCCGTCGCCGAACAGGCGCTCGCGCAGAATTTTTATATTTCGCTGTCGGGCATCGTCACGTTCAAGAGCGCCACCGACGTGCAGGACGTCGCGCGCCGCGTGCCGCTCGAGCGTTTGCTGATCGAAACCGACTCGCCGTACCTTGCGCCGGTGCCGTATCGCGGCAAGCCGAATGAACCTGCGTACGTGAGTTATGTCGGACGGTTCATCGCGCAGCAACGCGAGATGCCGGAAACGGCGCTGGCCGCCGCGACCACGCAGAACTTCTTCCGGCTTTTCAAGATCCCCGCGCCGGCCGGCGCGTGAGACGTAAAGTCGATAATTATCAAAAGGATAGGGACGTTTCCTAAAGTTAAATATGAGAGAAATTTCGATGTCGTTTGCTGAGCAAGATACTTTCAGCGCGCGTGGCGCGCTGGCTTCGGCACGGCGTGGCGCGTCGCGCGTCGCGTTCGCGGCCGCGCTGGCTTGTGCCGCGCTGACTTCGTTGATGGTGTCGCCGGCTCAGGCTGCGCCGATCGATTCGCTGATCAAGTCGGTCAAGTTCGACGACGTCGACGGCGTCAACAAGCTGCTCGCCAAGGGCATGGACCCGAATAGCGTGGACAATCAGGGCATTCCTCTGCTGGTGCTGGCCGCGCGCGAGAAATCGGACAAGGTCGGCGCCGCGCTGGTCGCCAATCCGAAGACCAACATCGAGATTCAGGACAAAGCCGGCGAGAACGCGATGATGATGGCCGCGCTGAACGGCGACCTCGACTTCGTCAATCTGCTGATCGCGAAAGACGCCGAGGTCAACAAGAAGGGCTGGGCGCCGCTGCACTACGCGGCCGCGAACGGGCACGACGATATCGTGAAGGTGCTGCTCGACCATTCGGCCTACGTCGACGCCGGCTCGCCGAACGGCACCACGCCGCTGATGATGGCCGCGCGCGGCGGCCACGTATCGACGGTAAAGCTGCTGCTCGACAACGGGGCGGATCTGACGGTGAAGAACCAGATCGGCATGACGGCGCTCGATTTTGCCAAGACCTACAAGGAGCCGGACGTGGTCGAAGGGCTAACCGCGCGCCTGCAACAGATGCAACCGAAGTGATGCGCGTGGCGGAGTGAGTTGGCGAGTTGAAAGGCGGAGGGCGTGCCGGCCGCGGGCCAGAATTTCTGCGCGCTGCTTGCTAGCGCTTCGTGCGCGGACCAGCCCTGCCTGTCGGCCCTCGGGCGTCGCTACAGACAACCCGCTAGCCGAGCGCATGTCCCCGCCCGCAAAGCACTACCGTATTTCCGCCAAAGCGCAAAAATACCGGCGCAACGGCCGCCGCCCGGCATCGCAGTAAAAAGTGCCTGAAGATAGCGGGGCCGCGCACGCTTGCGGTTCGCAAAACAGTGCAGAATGACGACTTTGGCGCGCCGCCTGGGCGTGCCGTTCGGACGCGGCGACAGACCGCCTGATAAACGACCCTGGAAAGGAACACCATGCTGCGGGCTTTGATTTTCGCCAGCGCGCTTGCCGTACCGCTATCGGCAGCCGCGTTTACGGGAGGCGACCTCAACAAGCTGTGCACCAAGACGGACGTGGCGTCGCGTAGCGCGTGCGCCGCTTATATCGAAGGCGCCGCTGACGGCATCTTCAATACCATCGACGCGATCGGCGGCACGACCGGTCCGCGCGTCGGCCAGTACTTTTGCTTGCCGCAGGACGCGCGCTCGGCGCAATTGACCGACGCGGTGCGCAAGTATATTGCCGAGAATCCGAACGTCGCGGGCTACAACGCCAGCACGGCGATCTCGCTGGGACTCGGCAAGGCGTTTCCCTGCAAGAGCGGTAGTTGATCTGAATTGAATCACGGCTGATGTCCCGCGTGCGCTGCGGCGGGTGCGTCGGGCTTTTCAGCCTGCGGCCGTGTTTGGGATTTCAGCGACCGGAACCCCGCTTGGGGCCGCTTCGAAGTCCCGCCTGAAAACCGGTCCAACCCATGGCCGTCCGTTTGCAGAAGCGGACGGCCATGGCACCTTTCCAGGATCGCGCTGACGAACGACCTAAGATGTCTGTAGGCGGTCCGCGACGGCGCGCAGTCACGCGGCTTACGCCCGCTGCAACGGCGGATGCTTCGTCAGCGCCGCCGTCCGGCGCGCCGTGTCATGCAACACCGCGGCCACGTTCGAGGCTCGCCGGTTCCGCATCCGTTCCGCGCGGGTTCTGCTCCCACCCAAGCCGAGGAGGAAAAGCCCTTTCATGCCAACTCTCGACGACCTCAGCCGCATGGCCGAAGCGCCGCTGCATACATGGCCCGGCGCGTTGATCGTCTCGGTCATTGCGATGATGCTGGCCGTGGGCATCCATCAGATCGGCGCGCGCATCGTGACCCGGCTCGCGCGCCCTTATCCGCTGACGAGCGTCGTGTTGCGCTATATCGACAAGCCGTCGCTGTTCGTGCTCGTGATCCTCGCGCTGGAGGCGGTCTGGTGGGAAGCGCCCGACACGCTGACCTTCATCACGCCGCTGCGCGACGCCGCGGCGATCACGCTGATCGGAGGAATTACGTGGCTGTCGGTGCGCTCGGCGGCGGCGATCGGCGAAGCGATCATTCAGGCCCATCCGCTCGACACCGCCGACAACCTGCAGGCGCGCCGCATTCATACGCAGGCGCGCGTGCTGGCCCGTTCGGTGATGTTCGTGATCGTGATCGTCGGCGTGGGCGGCGCGTTGATGACGTTTCCTAGCGTCCGGCAGATCGGCGCGAGCCTGCTGGCGTCGGCGGGCGTGGCGGGGTTGGTCGCGGGTATCGCGGCGCGGCCGGTGCTCGGCAATCTGATCGCCGGCTTGCAGATCGCGCTGTCGCAGCCGATCCGTCTCGACGACGTCGTCGTGATCCAGGGCGAGTGGGGGCGTATCGAGGAAATCACCGGCACGTATGTGTCGGTGCGTCTGTGGGATCAGCGGCGGCTGATCGTGCCGCTGCAATGGTTCATCGAAAACCCGTTTTCCAACTGGACCCGCAGCAGTTCGCAGATCATCGGCACAGTGTTTCTCTACGTCGACTACCGCATGCCGCTCGCGCCGTTGCGGGAGGAACTCGCGCGCATCGTCGAGGACGCGCCCGAGTGGGACCGGCGCGTGCAGGTGCTGCAGGTCACGGACGGCACCGAGCGCTCCATGCAATTGCGCGCGCTCGTCAGTTCGCTCGACTCAGGCCTGAACTGGGATTTGCGTTGCCGCGTGCGCGAAGGTCTGCTCGACTTCATTCAGCAGCACTATCCGCAGTACTTGCCGCGGGCGCGTGCGGAAGTGTCGGCGGAACTGGAAACCGGTAAGGGCGAGCCGCTCGACTGGGTGCCGCGCAGCACGCAGACGCCGGCCGGCAGCACCGCCGCGCACACCGAGGCCGATCCCGTGGCGACGCGCGCCGGACGGCAGCCGGCGGCGGGCGTGCCGGGGCAGGCGAAGGAAAAAGTTTGACGGCTGGAAGCGGCATACTTTGAGGTCCCGGCGGTTCCGGCGCCGATAAATGCAACTGATCGGGCACCAAAACGGTCGAACCGTCCACTCACTCACGAATCCGGCGCGGCATCGCGTGCTTCATGTGGTTCGGGTTCTCGCTGCGCAACCAGGAGCGAGACACTTCGAATATCTGCGAAAGCACCGGGCGCGCCGCGCGAACCATGGAGGACATGCAATATGGGCCGACTGATCGTCGTGTCGAATCGCGTCGCAACGCCGACGGAAACCAAGGGCTCAGCCGGCGGCCTCGCGGTCGGCGTATTCGGCGCGCTGAAGGATGCCGGGGGCGTGTGGTTCGGCTGGAGCGGCGACGTGGTCAGCGAGACCGTCGCCAACGCAGGCCCGACGCTGGAGCAGGACGGCGCGGTGACCTTTGCGACCGTCGGTCTGACGCGCAAGGATTACGACCAGTACTATCGCGGCTTTTCGAACGCGACGCTGTGGCCGGTGTTCCACTACCGCAACGACCTCGCACGCTACGAGCGCGAGGAATACGCGGGCTACCGGCGCGTCAACGCGTGGCTCGCGCACAAGCTGATCAAGCTGCTCGAACCCGACGACGTGATCTGGATTCACGACTACCATTTGATCCCGTTCGCCGAGGCGCTGCGCAACGAGGGCATCACGAACCGCATCGGCTTCTTCCTGCACATTCCGTTTCCCGCGCCGCAGATCCTGCTCAACATCCCGCCGCATGAAGAACTGGTGAAGTCGCTGTCGTGCTACGACCTGCTGGGCTTCCAGACCGCCACCGACGAACTCGCCTTCAAGGATTACGTTACGCGCCACGCGCGCGGCACGGTGGGCGCGGACGGCGTGGTCGAAGCATTCGGCCGCAAGCTGCGTACGGGCGTCTACCGGATCGGCGTGTTCCCCGACGAAATCGCCGAGCAGGCAAAGCGCTACGAGAGCCGTCAGCACGTGCTCGATCTGAAGCAGAGTCTGGAAGGGCGCAAGCTGATCATGAGCGTCGACCGGCTCGATTACTCGAAGGGTCTCGTCGAGCGGTTCCGCGCGTTCGAACATCTGCTGGAGCGCTCGCCGGAATGGCGCGGCAACGTCACGCTGGTGCAGATCGCGCCGCCGACCCGCTCGGACGTCGCCACGTATCAGAAGATTCGCCAGGATCTGGAGTACGAAGCAGGGCGCATCAACGGCCGCTACTCGGGGCTCGACTACACGCCGATCCGTTATCTGAACCAGCAGTACGACCGCTGGAAGCTGATGTCGCTGTTTCGCGAATCGCAGATCGGTTTCGTCACGCCGTTGCACGACGGCATGAATCTGGTCGCGAAAGAATATGTCGCCGCGCAGAATCCCGAGGACCCTGGCGTGCTGGTGCTGTCGATTTTCGCGGGCGCGGCGGCGGAGCTGACCGGCGCGCTGCTGGTCAATCCACACGATGCGATCGGCATGTGCGAAGCGTTGCAGCGCGCCTTGCAAATGCCGCTCGACGCGCGCCAGCGGCGTCACGAGATCAACATGGCGGCGCTGCGCGAGAACGATCTCGGTGTCTGGCGCGATAGCTTCCTGCGCGATCTGCGCAGCGTCCCGGCGCAGAAGCCCGGCAAGGGCGGCGGGCATAAGTGATGGGGCGTGTCGACCAGTACCTGTCCGGTTTCGGGGGCGGCGGCGTGAGCGTCTATAGACGCACGGCAGAGTTGCGGAACGCGCGCGCATGCGCGCTCGAATGTCAGGCCCGCGCATGCTGACCACTTTGGCCATTGCCGGCTATCGCTCGGTGCGCGAGTTGATCGTGCCGCTCGGCAGGCTGAACGTGATCACAGGTCCGAACGGCAGCGGCAAATCGAGCGTGTATCGCTCGCTGCGCCTCTTGGCCGAAACGGCGCGCGGCGGGTTGATTACCTCGCTCGCGCGCGAGGGCGGTTTACCGTCGACGCTATGGGCCGGTCCCGAGCGCTTTTCGCGGGCCGTGCTGGCGGGTGAGTTCGCGGTGGAACCGCTGCGCCGCAAGGAGCCGGTCAGCCTGCGGCTCGGTTTTTCCGGCGCTCAATTCGGCTACGCGATCGATCTCGGTTTGCCGCTCGTGAATCACGCCACGCGCTTTCCGCTCGATCCGACCATCAAGCGTGAATGCATCTGGAGCGGCCCCGTGTTGCGGCCGTCGGCCTTGCTGGTCGATCGCCACGGCCCGGCGCTGCGCACGCGCGACGAGCGCGGCGACTGGCAAACTGTTCCGCAACCCGTCGCCAGCTTCGACAGCATGATGACGGAGTTCTCCGACCCGCGCACCGCGCCCGAGATGATCACGGTGCGCGAGCAGATCCGCTCCTGGCGCTTCTACGACCATTTCCGCACCGACGCCGACGCACCCGCGCGTCTGCCGCAGATCGGCACGCACACGCCGGTGCTCGCGAACGACGGCGCGGATCTCGCCGCGGCCTTGCAAACCATCCGCGAGATCGGCGATCCGGCCGCGCTCGATGCCGCCATCGACGACGCCTTTCCAGGTTCGAGCCTCGACGTCGCGACCCAGGACGGCCGCTTCGAAGTGACGATGCAGCAGCACGGCCTGCTGCGTCCGCTGAAAGGCGCGGAGTTGTCGGACGGCACCTTGCGCTATCTGCTGCTGGTCGCCGCCTTGCTGACGCCGCGTCCGCCCGGCTTGCTGGTGCTGAACGAGCCGGAGACGAGTCTGCATCCGGATCTGCTGCCGGCGCTCGCGCGCCTGATCGCGCAAGCTGCGGCGCATTCGCAGGTGCTGGTGGTGTCGCACGCCGCGCGTCTGATCGCGGCGCTCGAGCGCGAAGAGGCGAGCCAGTCGATCGTGCTGGAGAAGCAGTTCGGCGCGACCCGCATGACCGATGCCGACGATCGCGATCTGCCGCCGTGGAAATGGCCTTCGCGCTGAGCATGAGAAGCCGTTCACGCGCCGGGCCGTATGTAAGCTGAATGTAACAGCGCCGAGGAAATGCAAGACCAGGGGCTTTTTGTCGTCCTCTGGTGAATAATGCTTCGATGCCGGTGGTGCGTGCGGCCGGCTTGGGCCGTTGCATTGATCGGAGGTATCGGCGCTGTCATACTCAGCGCCGCTGACGCGCACCGCCTCGAGGCGCAAGCCGTCAGCTCACGGAGACAAAATATGAAGATTGCGCAGATCGCCCCATTGACCGAATCGGTGCCGCCAAAGCTATACGGCGGCACGGAGCGCGTCGTGTCGTACATCACCGAAGCGCTGGTCGATCTCGGCCACGACGTGACGCTGTTCGCGAGCGGCGACTCCGTGACGAGCGCCAAGCTCGAAGCCGTCTGGCCGCGCGCGCTGCGTCTCGATCCGGGAATTCGCGACCGCGTGGCGCCCCATATGCTGCTGATGGAACTGGTGCGCCGCCAGGCCGAGAATTTCGACGTTCTGCATTTTCACCTCGACTACTACTCGTTCTCGGTGTTCAAGCGCCAGGACACGCCGTTCGTCACGACCATGCACGGGCGGCTTGATTTGCCCGAGCAGCAGCCGGTGTTCGACACGTTCAACACCGCGCCGGTGATTTCGATTTCGAATTCGCAGCGGCATCCGCTGCCGCAGGCCAAGTGGCTGACCACCGTCTATCACGGCTTGCCGGAGCAGCTCTACACGCCGCAGCCGGTCGAGCAGAAGTACCTTGCGTTTCTCGGCCGGATCTCGCCGGAAAAACGTGTCGATACCGCGATCCGGATTGCGGGCCGCTGCGGCATGCAGATTCGCATCGCCGCCAAAGTGGATGCCGCCGATCGCGAGTACTTCGAGCGTGACATTCGGCCGTTGCTGGATTTGCCCCACGTGGAGTTCATCGGCGAGATCGCGGATCACCAGAAGGCCGAATTCCTGTCCGGCGCGCACGCGCTGCTATTTCCAATCGACTGGCCGGAGCCGTTCGGCCTCGTGATGATCGAAGCGATGGCATGTGGCACGCCGGTGATCGCGTTCAACCGCGGCTCGGTGCCGGAAGTGCTGGAAGACGGCGTGACGGGTTTTATCGTCGAAGACGAAATCGGCGCGGTGGCGGCGGTCAATCGCCTGCACAAGATGCCGCGCGCGGGCGTGCGGCAACGTTTCGAAGAGCGCTTTACCTCGCACCGCATGGCGCAGCAGTATGTGGATGCGTATCAGATGGTGATTCGCGCGCAGAAGCGTTCGCGCTTCAAGGTGATCGATACGTCGGGAAGCTGAGCCGAAGCGATTCGACTGGAGCGGCAGGGTAAAAAAGAGCGGCGATGCGCGATGCGCATTGCCGCTTTTTGCTGGCGTACCACTCGGGACGATTGGGGCTGCTGAACGGGCGGCGGGCGCCGGGCGGCGGTGCTGGGCCGCGCCCGCGATTGCGGCCCACAAAAGCTCACCGACGCGGCGCATGCCACGTTGCTGACCTTGCAAAGGCAGGCTGCGCAGGATTGCGTCTGATCCGGCCACCGCTGCTTACGGAACCCGGCGGATCGGACGCACACCTCGCAGACCGGCCATCGGCAGCGCGCCTGGGCTAGATCTTCAGGCGCGAAACCTTGGTGCCTTGCAGCGATACGTCGGCCATCAGACCGGCGTTCGTGAGTACGATCACTTCGACCGGAGCGGTGGCCGTGGTGGTGTCGATCACGCCGTTGGCGCCCATCTTGATCAGCGCGACGGACGCGTCGCCGCCCGCCGACCAGCCGTCGGTATTGCGAAATTTGTCCAGTGCGTCCTGCGTCATGAACAGGAAGATGATCGCCTTCGACTGCGCACCCGCCTGCAGGCCGAACGAACCGGAAATCGTGCTGTAGTAACCGACCGTGCTGCCGCCTACGCGCAGCGAACCTTCGCCATACTGTCCGCCGACGACAAAGCCCACCTGCAGCACCGATGGGAACACGAGGACGCCGCGCGCCTTCGAGACCAGCTCACGCGAACCCTTCACGGTCGTAAAGAGCCGCGACATGGTGCCGTCGACGCTAGCGTCGATCGACTGGCGTTTGGCCGAGTCGGTGGCGGGGGTATCGGGGTTGCTCTTATTGGTCGTGCAACCGGCAAGTGCAAGGCCTCCGAAAGCGAGCGCAGCGGTAGTCTTCAGCATGAAGTTTCGTCTTTGCATCGTTTTTCTCCGTCATGGTTCCGGGGCGCAACCTCATCTGATTAGCCAGGTTGCCTTTGAGTTATATCACACGCAAGCACAAAAGGCGCACTTCCTCGTCAGGCGAAAAGCCTTGTGCAGCGGGGGTTTCGGGCAAATCGTAAGGCACGGTGCCGTAATTTTGACCGGCGCCGGGGTACACCCCGGGGTACACCTTGAGGCTGCGCAAAGCGCGCGTTTGAATGGCTTCGGGCGAATCGCGCCGGGTTTCGCCCAAGCCAATGGGAACAAGACGGCGAGCGATTCAAGCATTCATTTTTACCGATTTGCCGCTGCCTTCATCGACCTTGAAATCGATTTGAAAGTGTTGCGGTGACGCCGCAGATTGACCCGGAATTCGGCACCTTAATCGGCCTCTCGATCGGCGCAAGATTCGGCCGTCTCGATCCGGGCGCTCGCTCAACCGTGGTTCGCCGGACTCTTCACCGCGGGCGGGCGGCGCAGCGCGCGGCGCACCATGCCGATCAGTACGCCGATCAGAAACAGCGCCACGGCCGGCACGATCCAGTAGCCGACAAACGCATGCCACAAATAAGCCATCAGAGTGGAGCGGCGCACGCTGTATTCATTGCGGGCGTCCTGCTGACGCGGCGCGTTGGCGGCCAGCACATCGGCCGGACAGCCCGCGGCTTGCGCTTCTTGGGGCTTGCCATGGCAGCGCGCAGGGGCACCGGCGGCGCGTTGCGCGTCGGTGAAATTCCAGCTGGTCAGCGCACGGTCGAGGTCGACGGCGTTGTACGCCATTTCCTCCCGAATCTCGCTTACCGCCACGATCGCCACGGGCACCGCCCAGAAAATGATGACGACCAGCCACCGCCTCAACCAGCGGTTTTTATGCTTCGATACCATCCTTGCCTCCGATGGATGCTCTGCAGCACCAACGACAAGATGGCGGCCCGTCTAATGTTGTATGGGGGTGGGCCGTCTCCGCAGCCATCATAGAAGAAAAATGGCGGGTTCGGGCGGATGGGCTGCGCAGGAGGGGGCGCGCAGGCGCAGAGCGAGCGCAGGACAGCAGCACCGCGGTGTTCGAGTCGAACGCGCGCAGGCGCCGCGCTTGTCGCGCGGCGCCGATTCGTCGTGTTTAATTAGCCGGTGCGGACGACAGGCAGCTCTTCATGAACGCCTTGCGGTCATCACCCTTCTTGCCGGTGGCTTGCGTGTTGCACGCCTTCATCTTGTCCTGCTGGCTCATCGGCGCAGCGGCGGCCGGTTTCGCGGACAGGCAGGTCTTCATGAACGCTTTGCGCTCATCGCCCTTCTTGTCGCCGGCCTGCTTGTTACAGTCGGCCATTTTGGTTTGCTGGCTGTTCTGTGCGAACACCGGCGAAGAAACGAGGACAGCACCCAGAACCAGCGTAGCAATAGCGGATTGGATTTTCATGTGACACTCCATCGGTGGTGAAAACGTTTTTGGTCGCTCATGCGCGCGGGCGTCAACGGTATCCGGGACCCTCGGCATGCCCATTATGGCAAATGCTGTCTGCCAGAACGGCTAAAACCGCAATCCGGTTGACAGGCGCCGACGCTGGTTTTCCCTTACGCGACGGGCACTAAGAGCGGATTGGAGTGTGAAATGCGAATGGCGCGATTATGGAATTATGTTATGCATTCCAGATTAAATTCATGAGGCGAATTCAAAGAAATTAGCACTAAAAAATTCCATGAGATCAGTTAAAGATTCAAGCATGCTTTTCGCATTGCTGCACATGCAATTGAATTGTAATTCGGCAGGAAATTCCGCTACCCAACATATGGGTAATATTGACCAGAATGCACGTCGCCGATTGCGCGGCTAGTTCCTCTCAACACCGGCCGGGGAGGCTCGTTATGCACTATCTGTTGATGTACGACCTGGTGTCCGACTATCTCGAACGGCGCGCAGCGTATCGCGATGCGCATCTGAAACTGGCGTGGGCGGCCACCGAGCGCGGCGAGTTGTTGCTGGCCGGCGCGCTGGCCGAGCCCACGGACACCGCCGTACTGCTCTTTCAAGGCGACTCTGCCGCTGCCGCCGAAGCCTTTGCCAAGGCCGATCCATATGTCCTCGCCGGCCTCGTGACACGCTGGCGCGTGCGTGAATGGTCGACGGTGGTGGGCGAGGACGCGGCGAAACCGGTGCGTTGAACGCCCTGGTCTATCGGTTAGATCGGCATAGGCGCGAGTGACAAAATCGATGGTTCGATTGGTGGCTCTGCGCCGCTCACACCTCGCAATTTCCTTCGCGTTGATGCACTGCACATAAATCGGTCAACGCTGCTTCCGGCTCTTTGGTCGAGCGGCAAGAGTCGAACCGAAATGCATTGAAATCTCCTGCGAGACGGACAGCGGATTCATAAACGTTATTCACCGTGATGCCTGCATGTTGTGCGCTGCAATAGCACCGTATTTCTACCGGAAACGACGCGACTTTTATGACGGCATTGCGAGCAATGACGCAGCAAAAAGGACAAGATTGTTTCTATCCGTAACACTTGTCTCATTCATATTCACGCAAACCCTGGGGATGGTATGCTTCGTGCACAAATTCTCCCATGCACGAGTGAGACCACGTTTTGTGCTTCGCAATAGGGACGAACCGCACTAAGTCGGGGCGGTATTGACCAGACAACAAAACGTACAAAACATATTTGTGCAACCGAGGCCTGCACACGGGTCGTGAAAGTTGAATCCGTGGCAGTCCAAAGCCGCGGCCTGGCCAGGCTGCGTGGAGAAAACCCAATGTTTTTCGATGAGCTAAGCAATGACGAATGGGCGCTGCTGGCAGCGCTTGTTTCAGATGAGCCGGCCGTCCGTCTAAACCGACGCGGCCGGCCACGCGCCGAACCGCGCATCGTGGCGAATGCCGTCCTGTGGATTCTGACAACCGGTGAACCCTGGTCGAAACTGCCGGGGCGTTATCCGTCGGGTCCGACTTGCCGGCGCCGTTTTGAAGAGTGGCAATTGAACGGCACGCTGCTCGAGATGGTTCGGCAGTTATCGCAAACCGGGCGCACCTTTGCGTACGTCCCCCAACCGGCGCCGCCCGTCGCGGCCAAACCTGCGGCACCGGTAGCGGAAACTCCAAGCGTGCGCGACGAGCATCTGCGTGGCGTGTCCTGGAGAAGCCCCGAGTCATGGCAAGCGCCTGGCAGCGTGTCGAGCAGGCAGGGCAGCTGGCGCTCGGCTGATCCGATTGCTGACATCACGCGTCAGTTGTCCGGCGTCACGCATGTGCCGCCGGTGTCTCGTGCACCCGCCGCACCCGCTGCAGCGCCCGCACGGCACGTCGTGCGAGCCGGCCTGCCGCGTCCGGACGAAGCGCGCGCGGTCGGTGCCGCCATGCGTGGTTTGAACTCCGCGATCGCGTCGGCGCGCGGAACATCCGCGCCCGACGATCGGCGCAGCCCGCTGTCGATGAGCCTCGCGCCACGCGGCACGGAAATCGCCGACCGGCGCGGCTATGTGATCTACGTCGCGGCCGAGCAGGTGCCGAACGCCATGTATCGGGCGTGGGCGGAAATCATGAAGGATGGCAAACGCGTCGAGCGTTCCGGTCTCGTCGGCCCGCGCTTTGCGCAAGCCGAAGCGGCGGAGCAATACGCGCTCGACTGGGCGCGGCAATGGATCGAGCGTGAATGCCTCACGCTGGCGGCGGCGGAGCAAGCCTCGGCTGCGGCTCAAGCACCGGCTCACGTCTCAGCGAATCCGGCGCCCGTCGCAGCACGTCCGTTGCCTGCCTTGCGCCATGTGCCTGAGCCGGTCGCTGCCAATCATGGCGCGCCGTTGCATGGACCGCTCAACGCGTTCCGTGGTCCGTTGCGCCGCTATCCCGGCGAACCGGCCGCAGCAACCGCAGCGACCGAAAGCAGTAGTGCATCAGATCGTTATCCGTCGTACACAGAACTCATCTCCCACGCGGGGTGAGCGCGGCGGCTAGCACGGCAGTTCCCCGCGGCCGGTAGGAGCACCGCCGCAGGTTCCCGCTTCATTCGTTGTGGCATTCGCTGCGATTCACTGGTGTTATCTGAAGGACGCCGTTCACCGACGCCCCTCGTCCACGCGCGTTACTGGCGTCCGTAGGTATCGTCGAAGCGCACGATATCGTCTTCGCCGAGATACGAACCGGACTGGACCTCGATCATTTCGAGCGGCATCTTGCCCGGGTTTTCGAGGCGGTGGGTGACGCCCAGCGGAATATAAGCCGATTCGTTTTCGGAGACGATAAAGCGCTCTTCACCGCGCGTGACGAGCGCCGTGCCGCGCACGACGATCCAATGTTCGGCGCGGTGGTGATGCATTTGCAGCGAGAGCCGCGCACCCGGTTTCACCACGATCCGTTTGACCTGGAAGCGCTCGCCGGTGTCGACGGAATCGTAGTTGCCCCACGGGCGATGCACCTTGCGATGGTTGGCCGCTTCCAGCCCGCCGTCGTTGCGAATCCGGCCCACGATCTTCTTGACGTCCTGCACGCGCGACTTGTCGGCGACCAGAATGGCGTCGGCGGTTTCCACCACCACGAGATCCTGCGTACCCACGCAGGCAATCAGGCGTCCTTCCGAATGCGCGAAGGTCGAGGCCGCGCCTTCGAACATCACGCGTCCGCGCCCCACGTTCTGATCGGCGTCTTTGTCCGAGATATCCCAGATCGCGTCCCACGAACCCACGTCGGACCAGCCTGCCTGCAACGGCACGACCACGCCCGAGGCCGCGCTTTGATCGTTGCCGAGCTGTTCCATCACCGCGTAGTCGATCGAATTCGACGGCGAGGCGCTGAACGCGTCGCGTTGCAGACGGAAGAAGTCGCCGTCCGCCTTGCCGCCCGCGAAGGCTGCGTCGCAGGCTTCATAAATGGCCGGCTGGAAATGGCGGATTGCCTTCAGCCAGGTCGACGCGCGCATGATGAAGATGCCGCTATTCCACCAGTACTCCTTCGAGTCGATGTAACGCTGCGCGAGTTCCAGATGCGGCTTCTCGACGAAGCGATCGAGCTTGTGCGCGCCGACCTTGCCGATCACTTCCGCGTCGGTCTCCTGCGTGTGATTAGGCGTGCCAATCGCCGCGCCGATGCGAATGTAGCCGTAGCCCGTTTCCGCGCGCGTCGGCACAATGCCCATCGTCACGATATGGCCGGCCGCCGCGTGCTGCACGCCGGCGGCTACGGCCGCATGAAATCCATCGATGTCGGTGACCGCGTGATCGGCGGGCATCACGACCATGATGCCGTCTTCGTCCTGCGCGGCGACCGAGAGGGCGGCCACCGTGAGTGCCGGCGCCGTATCGCGGCCGACGGGTTCGAGGATCAGCCGGGTCGGCTTGCCGCTCGTGCGCAATTGCTCGGCGGTGGTAAAGCGCTGTTCTTCGTTGGCCACCACCACGAGTTGCTCGGTCAGCGCATAGCCGGCCTCGAGTCCCTCGAGACGGCGCGTGGTGGATTGCAGCAGCGAATCGTCGCCGAGCAGGCCGATCAACTGCTTCGGATGCTGTTCGCGCGACATCGGCCACAACCGCGTGCCGGAACCGCCCGCCAGAATCACGGGATGAACCTTGAGCTTGACGTTCAGGGACTTGACTTGCGTGGACCGGGTGTCGGCGGGCGTTGCCGTAACCGGAGTTGTCATGATGGACTCCTCGAGGCTGGGTGAATGCGTCGAGTTTTATCACGAACTCAGGAATCAATAAAAGAGCGTTAAATAGAAACTATATAAAACGCCTAATCAAATTCTCAATTTCGTGAAGAAAAAATGTCCGGATAATTTTTAAAAAGAAAAATTACCCGAAAAAAATCACGGACCATTTTTTTACCGCCGCCCATGCGTCAGAATGGTAGAGGAAGGCGGCGCGTAAGCTTCGTAGGAAAACGCTCTGAAAGTACGAGACCGGCTGACATCAAGGCTTGCAAGACGCCGCTAAAACGCCGAATCCGGTAACAATTGCCGAACAAAATTCAGAAAAAAAGCCGAAACATTGACCGATACAATTTGAGATATTTTACGGTCTTGCAGCGGGAATTTTAATATCGCTTTATCTATACCTGAACAAGGGTATTCACTCATTCCGACACAGATTTCCCAATCGGCTGTTCAGGCAGTTTTTCGAGTGGGAAACAGAAGGGCAATTAGCACCGGTTCAAACAGTTACGCGTCGCGCATCGAATTGCATGACGCGGTTACCGGCGTTGTGCGTCCCATCGCCGGACTGCATTTCAACCAACCAACGGATGGCACTTGACTGACGAACTGAGGGGCAGCGCATGCTGAGCGTTCTATCGAGAATCATCGACATCGCCATGGTCGCGCTCGGCGCCGCCATCGCGGCGGCCGTGCGCAGCGGGAAAGTCGTGTGGCTGGACGATATGCAAAGCATCTCGCTCGCGTTCGACTGCCTGCTGGTGGTGGTGTTTTTCCCGGCGCTCGGGATCTATCAGTCGTGGCGCGGCAAGCCGCTCTACGACCTGCTGTGCCGCGTGGCGGGCGGCTGGGTGATGGTGGAAGTCACCGGCGTGCTGATCAGCTTCAGCCTGCACCGCTCGGACAGCCTGTCGCGGCTGTGGCTCGTCTATTGGGCCGTGGCCACGATCGTGCTGCTGATCGTCACCAAGGTGATCGTCTATTCGATTCTGCGCGGACTGCGCCGTGAAGGCTTCAATCAGCGCGCGGTGGCGATCGTCGGCGGCGCGCCGTATGGGCGCTTTCTGATCCAGCAGATGCGCAGCCGTCCTGACGCAGGCTTCTCGCCGGTCGTGGTGTTCGATGAAGACAGCACGATCAACCACTATGAAGACCCGGACGCGGGCGAGGTGATCGAAGGCGTGCCGGTCGAGCGCGACTATCAGCGCATGCTGCAGCTCGTGCGCCAGCGCGCGATCCGCGAACTGTGGCTGGCGCTGCCGATCTCGAAGGAAAAAGCGATCCATCGCTTCGTGATGGATCTGCGCAACGACTTCGTGAACATCCGCTTCATTCCGGACGTGCGCAGCCTGACGCTGTTCAATCAGCCGATGGTCGATCTGCTCGGCGTGCCGGCGATCAACCTGGCCGCCTCGCCGATCACCGATCTGCGCGTGCTGCCCAAGCGTGTGTTCGACCGTCTGTTCGCGCTCGCCGCGTTGACCGCGCTCGCGCCGGTGATGCTGGTGATCGCCGCCGCGGTGAAGATCAACTCGCCGGGACCCGTATTTTTCCGGCAAAAGCGCAAGGGCATCGACGGCCATCAGTTCGAGATCTACAAGTTCCGCTCGATGAAGATGCACAAGGAAGAGCACGGCAAGATCACCCAGGCCACCCGGCGCGATCCGCGCATCACGGCGGTCGGCGCGTTCCTGCGGCGCACCAGTCTCGACGAACTGCCGCAGTTCATCAACGTGCTGCGCGGCGAGATGTCGGTGGTCGGTCCGCGTCCGCACGCGCTCGAACACGACGACATCTACAAGGATCTGGTGAAGGGCTACATGCACCGCTACCGGATCAAACCGGGCATCACCGGGTGGGCGCAGATCAACGGCTATCGCGGCGAAACCGACCGCATCGAAAAGATGATGGGCCGCGTGAAGCTCGATCTGTACTACATGCAGCACTGGACCTTCTGGCTCGACATCAAGATCGTCGTGCTGACGCTGTGGAAGGGCTTCGTGGGCAGCAACGCCTATTGACGGCCCCCACCTGTCGCTTCGCGCCAGCCCCCGAGGGGGTGCAAGAAAACTTGGGGCGGCCCGGCGTTTTCTTGCGGGCTTCGGTCACGCGTCATGTGACTATTTTTCTGGTTTCCATTTTCCGAGGTGTAATACATGAACCTGACGATCATCGGTAGTGGCTACGTAGGCCTCGTGACGGGCGCTTGTCTGGCCGACATCGGCCACGATGTGTTCTGTCTCGACGTCGATCAGCGCAAGATCGACGTGCTCAACAACGGCGGCGTGCCGATCCATGAACCGGGTCTGCAGGAAATCATCGCGCGCAATCGCAAGGCCGGCCGCCTGAAGTTCTCGACCGACGTCGAAGCCGCCGTCGCGCACGGCGATATCCAGTTCATCGCGGTCGGCACGCCGTCCGACGAAGACGGTTCCGCCGACCTGCAATACGTGCTCGCCGCCGCGCGCAATATCGGCCGCCATATGACGGGCTTCAAGGTGATCGTCGACAAATCGACGGTGCCGGTCGGCACCGCCTCGCGCGTGCGCGAAGTGATCGCCGCCGAACTCGCCGATCGCAACGCCGCGCATATGTTCTCGGTGGTGTCGAATCCCGAGTTCCTGAAAGAAGGCGCGGCGGTGGAAGACTTCACGCGCCCCGATCGCATCGTGCTCGGTTGCGATGAGGACGTGCCCGGCGAAAAAGCGCGCGACCTGATGAAGCGCCTGTACGCGCCGTTCAACCGCAATCGCGAACGTACGCTGTACATGGACGTGCGCTCGGCCGAGTTCACCAAGTACGCGGCCAACGCGATGCTCGCCACGCGCATTTCGTACATGAACGAACTCGCGAATCTGGCCGACCGCGTCGGCGCCGATATCGAGGCCGTACGCCGCGGCATCGGCTCCGATCCGCGTATCGGCTACGACTTCCTGTACGCCGGTTGCGGCTACGGCGGTTCGTGCTTTCCGAAAGACGTGCAGGCGCTGATCCGCACAGCCGCTGATTTCAAGGCGAATCTGCGCATTCTCGAAGCGGTCGAAGCCGTCAACGACACGCAGAAGAAAGTGCTCGCGCACAAGATCGTCTCGCGTCTGGGCGAAGACCTGTCGGACCGCACCTTCGGCGTGTGGGGCCTCGCGTTCAAGCCGAACACCGACGACATGCGCGAAGCGCCGAGCCGTCCGCTGATCGCCGAACTGCTGCGCCGCGGCGCGCGCGTTAAAGCGTATGACCCGGTCGCAATCGACGAATCGAAGCGCGTGTTCGCGCTGGATCTGAAAGACGTGCCGCAGCAACTCGCGCGCCTCGAGTTCGTGAAGGAAGAGATGGACGCGGCTGCCGGCGCCGACGCGCTGGTGATCCTCACCGAGTGGAAGGTGTTCAAGAGCCCGGACTTCGACTCGCTCAAACGCATCCTGAAGACGCCGCTGATTTTCGACGGCCGCAACCTGTACGAACCGGACGCGCTGCTCGAACTCGGTATCGAGTATCACGCGATCGGCCGACAGCACGCGCTGCGCATCGCGCCGGCCAAGGTCGGCACGAGTGCCTTGCCGCACGAGCAAGTGCAAACGGCAGACGCGGCCGAAGCCGGCCGCTGATCCGTCGCTAACGTACCGCTAAGCCTTCATCACGGAGCCCGCCATGTTCGCCAACGTTCTGATCGTCTGCCATGCAAACGTCTGCCGTTCGCCCGCTGCCGAAATGCTGTTCAAGGCCCGGCAACGCGCGGCGCCGCGTTCGCAGGCGGCGCCGATCGCGTTTCATTCGGCGGGCTTGCGGGCGATGAACGGCCACGCCATGGACCCGGTCATGCAACGCCTGCTCGCCGAGCAGGGCGTGGCCTCCGGCATCCACTACTCGCGGCGGCTCGACCGGCAACTCGTGCGCAACGCCGATCTCGTGCTGGTCACCGAGCGCGCGCAGGTGAGCGACGTCGAAGCGCTCGATCCGGCTTCACGCGGCAAGGTCTATCCGCTCGGCAAGTGGGAAGCGGATTCCGACGTCGCCGATCCGCACGGCGGTGCGGAAACCGCTTATAGGGAGAGTCTCGTGCTCATCGAACATCTGGTCATGGGATGGCTGAAGAAAATATGCTGATGAAAAAACTCGCTGCACACTCATTCGCGAACGGCAAGTCCACGAATCTCAGTTCGAAGCTCGCCGCCACGCTTTTGCTGACGTCCTTTCTGTCGGCCTGCGCCACCGCACCTGGCAATTACCTCGATACGTCCCGTCTGAAAGACGACGGCCGGCACGACAGCCAGGCCGCCGAAACCTATCCGGTCCATGTGATCGATGCCGCCGTCGTGACCGCGCAGGCGCAAGCCGCCGCCGCGAAGACGCAGGTGCTGCCGCCCTCGAACCTGAGCGACCCGTCGCAGTACGTGTACCGCCTCGCGCCGCAGGACATTCTCGGCATCACCGTGTGGGATCACCCTGAATTGACCACGCCGCAGGGCAGCACGCTGTCGGCGGGCGGCAACACCACGCAGTCGATCGGCGGTGCCTTGCAGCAGCCGTACACGGCCGCGCTGCCGGGCCAGGCCGATCCGTACGGCCAGACCATCGCTGCCGACGGCACGATCTTTTTCCCGTTCGTCGGCCGCATCAAGGCCGCCGGCAAGACTGTCGGCGAGGTGCGCGATCAGTTGAGCACCGGCCTCGTGCGCTATATCCGCAATCCGCAAGTCGACGTGCGCGTGCTCTCGTATCGCGGCCAGAAGGTGCAGGTGACCGGCGAAGTGAAGACGCCGGGCCCGCTCGCCATGAGCGACGTGCCGCTCACGCTGGTCGACGCGATCACGCGCTCGGGCGGCACGAATGCCGACGCCGACATTCAGCGCGTGCGTCTCACGCGCAACAACAAACTCTACGTGCTCGACGCCGACCGCATGCTCGATCGCGGCGACACCACGCAGAACGTGATGCTGCAAAACGGCGACGTGATCAACGTGCCGGACCGCACCGACAGCCGTGTGTTCGTGATGGGTGAAGTGAAGACGCCGATCCAGCTGCCGATCATCAAAGGCCGCATGACGATCGCCGATGCGCTCACGCAAGGCGGCGGCATTCTCGACACCGACGCCAATCCGCGCCAGATCTTCGTGATGCGCGGCATGAAGGATCACCCGACCACGCCGGACGTGTACCGCCTCGACATGACGCAGCCGGACGCCATCATGCTGTCCTCGCAGTTCCAGTTGCAGCCGCTGGATGTCGTGTATGTGGGCACCGCCGCGTCGACCACCTTCAACCGTGTGTTGCAGCAGGTGTTGCCGAGCGTGCAGACGTTGTTCTACCTGAAACAGCTGACGCGTTGATCGTCGTAACCGCAGTCTGAGCCGTCGTCAGGCCCCGCGCCGCGCCGTCCGTGATGGACGTGGCGCGGGACCGAAGCAAATACCGCTGTAACCGATACGGGAAGCGAATCGTGAGCAACCAAATCTCTCCACACATGGCCGGTCCGATCAAGACCGAAGAAGAGGACGTCGTCCTCGGACAACTGGTGCAGGTGATCCTCGACGACATCTGGTGGCTCATCGCCATCGCCGCGGTGATCGTCGGGATCGCCGGCGCTTATTGTTTTCTCGCCAAGCCGATCTATTCGGCCGACGCGCATGTGCGGGTCGAGCAATCGGACAACACGTCGCAGGCGCTCACGCAGACGCAAACCGGCGCGGCGATCACCACCGGCTCGACCTCGCTGCCGACCGACGCCGAGATCGAAATCATCAAGAGCCGCGGCGTGGTCGGCCCGGTCGTGCAGCAACTGAAGCTGAATTTCAGCGTCACGCCGAAGACCTTCCCCCTGCTCGGCAGCATCGCCGCGCGCATGGCCACGCCGGGGCAGCCGGCGCGTCCGTGGCTCGGTTTGTCGTCGTATGCATGGGGCGGTGAAGAGGCCGACGTCGATTCGATCGACGTGATCCCCGCGCTGGAAGGTCAGAAGCTGACCATGAAGGCGATCGACGACCAGCACTACAACCTGTACGCCGCGAACGGCTCGCTGCTGCTGCACGGCCAGGTCGGCCAGCAGGAGCAGGGCGGCGGCGTGACCATCACGGTCAACAAGCTGGTGGCCCGGCCCGGTGAGGAATTCACGGTGATGCGCGCCAACGACCTCGACGCGATCTCCGCGTTCCAGTCGGCCATCACGGTGCAGGAGCAGGGCAAGCAGACCGGCGTGATCCAGATCTCGCTGGAAGACAAGAGCCCCGAACATGCCGCGCTCGTCGCCAACGCGCTGGCGGAGTCGTATGTGCGCCAGCACGTGCTGAACAAGCAGGCCGACGCCAGCAAGATGCTCGACTTTCTCAAGAGCGAGGAGCCGCGCCTGAAGTCCGATCTGGAACGCGCCGAGGCCGCGCTGACCGCGTATCAGCGCCAGTCCGGCTCGATCAACGCGAGCGACGAAGCCAAGGTGTACCTCGAAGGCAGCGTGCAATACGAGCAGCAGATCGCCGGTCTGCGTCTGCAGATGGCGCAGCTCACCGAGCGTTACGGCGACGACCATCCGATGCTCGTCGCCGCGCGTGCGCAGATGGCCGAATTGCAGGCGCAGCGCACCAAATACGCCGACCGCTTCCGCGATCTGCCGGCCACCGAAGTGAAGGCCGTGCAGTTGCAGCGCGACGCGAAGGTGGCCGAAGACATCTACGTGCTGCTGCTCAACCGCGTGCAGGAACTGTCGGTGCAGAAGGCCGGCACCGGCGGCAACGTGCATATCGTCGACGCCGCGCTGCGCCCGGGCGTGCCGGTCAAGCCGAAGAAGGCGCTGATTCTGTCGGCGGCAGTGATTCTCGGGCTGATCGCGGGCACGGGCTTCGTGTTCCTGCGCCGCAATATGTTCAAGGGCATCGACGACCCGGATCACATCGAGCGCGCGTTCCATCTGCCGGTGTTCGGCCTCGTGCCGCTCTCCGCCGAACAGGGCGTGCTCGAAGCCGGCTTCCAGCGCGGCGGCGAACGTCTGCGCTCGGTGCTCGCGAACGCGCGGCCGAAGGACGTCACGGTCGAAAGCCTGCGCAGTCTGCGCACGTCCATGCAGTTCACGCTGATGGATGCGAAGAACCGCATCGTCATGCTGACGGGTCCGATGGCGGGCGTCGGCAAAAGCTTTCTCACGGTCAACCTCGCGGTGCTGCTCGCGAACTCCGGCAAGCGCGTGCTGATGATCGACGGCGACATGCGCCGCGGCGTGCTCGAACGCTATCTGGGCGGTGCGCCGGACAACGGCCTGTCCGAATTGCTGAGCGGCCAGATTTCGCTGGAAGAAGCGATCCGCAGCTCGCAGGTCGACGGCCTGAGCTTCATCTCGTGCGGCCGCCGTCCGCCGAATCCGTCGGAACTGCTGATGTCGCCGCGTCTGCCGCAGTACCTCGAAGGCCTCGCCAAGCGCTACGACGTGATCATGATCGACACGCCGCCGGTGCTGGCCGTGACCGATGCGTCGATCATCGGCGCGTATGCCGGCTCGACCTTCTTCGTGATGCGCTCGGGCATGCACAGCGAGGGCGAGATCAACGACGCGTTGAAGCGTCTGCGCGCGGCCGGCGTGCACGTGCAGGGCGGCATTTTCAACGGCATGCCGGCGCGCTCGCGCGGCGGCTACGACCGTGGCTACGCTGCGGTTCAGGAATACCTGAGCACCTGAGGCGGCGGGTTTGCGGATGCATGGCGAACCTCGCGCAACGACGATAACAAAGGACATCACGATGAAAGTGACGGTACTGGTTCCGACTTACCGCCGCCCGGCCGATCTGGCGCGCTGCCTCGCGGCGCTGCAACGGCAGTCGCGGCGGCCTGACGAAGTGGTGGTGGTGGCGCGCGCCGACGACGAAGCGACCCACGCGTGCCTGCGCGATCCGTCTGTGACGGGCGCGTTGCCGCTCGCGCCGGCGATCGTCGACGTGCCCGGCCAGGTCGCGGCGCTCAATCGCGGCCTGGACGCCGCGCGTGGCGACGTGATCGCGATCACCGACGACGACGCCGCGCCGCACGTCGACTGGGTCGAACGCATCGCGGCCGCATTCGAGGGCGACGCGCGACTGGGCGCACTCGGCGGACGCGACTGGGTGCACGAAAAAGGCCGCGTGCTGGACGGCGAGCGGCCGCTGGTGGGCAAGGTCACGGCGCACGGCAAGATCATCGGCAATCATCACCTGGGGGTGGGCGGCGCACGCGAAGTCGACATTCTGAAGGGCGCGAATATGAGCTACCGCCGCGAGGCGGTGCGCACCATCCGCTTCGACGCGCGCTTGCGCGGCGCCGGCGCTCAGGTCCACAACGACATGGCCTTCAGCCTCGCCGTGAAGAACGCCGGCTGGAAGCTGATGTACGACCCGCGCGTGGCGGTCGATCATTTCCCCGCCGAACGTTTCGACGACGACCGCCGCGACGCGCAAACCATGGCCGCCTTGCGCAACGCCGCCTTCAATTTCCATCTGATCCTGCGCGACCAGTTGCCGCCGCTGCATCGCGAAACCGCCTGGTGGTGGTGGACGCTGGTCGGCACGCGGGTCTATCCGGGCCTCACGCACGCGGCGCTCGCGCTGCTCTCGAAGCAGGCGGGCCTGAAGCTCATGCGTTGGCGCGCTGTGCGCAGCGGTGCACAAGAGGCGCGTCGCGCGCTCTCACGCGTCGCGTGACCGCCGGCTTGGTCGCGTCCTCCACATCGCGCACGTTCGCGCATCGGCGCATGGCCCGCGTTAGGGCCGCCGATGCCCCTTTCCACCGGCAGAGCGGAGTGCCTGCATGAGTACGAAAGTTCACGTTCATCTGTTTTACGGCGCCGACCCGCGCTTTTACCGACCGGGCGACAACATTGGTTGTCTGTACGGTTATCACCACGCGGAATCCGACGCGTTCAAGCTCACCTATTCGCAGGATGCCCGCGAGAGCAAGCCGGTGCGCTTGCTGCGCCGCGCGTTGAAGGCGGCGCTCGGGTTCGACTTCATCCACACGTGGCGCAACCGCGCCGAGATGCTGCGCTCGGACGTGATCTGGACGCATACCGAACAGGAATGGCTATCGGCAGCCCTTATGCTGCTGCTGAGCGGCCGCAAGGCTGGCGCTGACGCATCCCCCTTGCTGCTGGCGCAAAGCGTGTGGCTGCTCGATAAATGGCCTTCTTACGGCATTCTGCGCAGCTGGCTGTATCGCAAGCTGATGGCGCGCGCCGATCAGCTCACCACGCTCGCCAGCGAGAACGCCGAACTGTGCCAGCGCTATTTCGCTCGCGACGCCAAGCCGCTGCTGTACGGGCTGAATACGCACGACTTCCCCGTCAAGACGCCGGCCGAATGGACGCCGCACACGCCGATCCGCATCGCCGCGATCGGCAACGACCGCGACCGCGATTGGGAGACGCTCATCAAGGCGTTCGGCAACGACGCGCGCTACACCGTGAAACTTGCGACCCGGCGCCGGATTCCGGCGTCGCTGCGCGCGCCGAACGTGGAGATCGCGCTGTTCTCCGGCATCAAGAAGCAGCACGAACTGTACGACTGGGCTGACGTGATCGTCGTGCCCTTACGGCCGAATTCGCACGCCTCGGGCATTACCGTGATGCTCGAAGCGGCGGCGGTCGGCAAGCCGATGGTGGTCACGAATGTCGGCGCCTTGCAGGACTATTTTCCGGCCGGCGAGGCGTTCTATATTCCGCCGTTCAATCCGCAAGCGCTGCGTGAAGCGGTCGATCAACTCGCCGCCGCGCCGCTGGACGCGCTGCGCCAGGCGCAGGCGGCCGCTGCCGGTCTGCTGTCGCGCGATCTGACCACGCAGCACTACGCCATGCAGCACGTGCGGATCACCCAGGAGATGCTGCGCGCGCGGGCCGCGGCGCGCACGCGCTCGGCGGCCGGCATGGCGACGGCGGCGGGCGTGTCCGAGTCCGAGCGGCGGCCGGCGCGCCAGTCGCGCGGGGGTCTCTGAACGATGTCGACGCTGACGCGAAGCGCCGCTAGCGCGAACGGCACCGCACGGGCACCGTCCAGCAGCCGCAAGGAATGGCTGCCGGAGGCTTTGCTGTGGTTCGTCACGACGCTGCTGATCGGCGCGCATCAGGGCACCGTGCTCACGCTCGCGTTTCCGGTGCTCGCGATCCTGACGGGCCTGTGGCTCTACTTCAAGAGTCCGGCGCGCTACATCGGCTTCATGTGGTGGCTGTGGTTCCTGAGCCCGGAAGTGCGGCGTCTGGCCGACTGGTCCAAGGGCTCGTTCACGCCCACCAGCCTGATCCAGGTCGCGCCGCTCGCGGTGACGATGATCAGCGGCCTGTCGCTGCTGCGCTACTACAAACTGCTCGCGCAGCGGCGCGGCCTGCCGGTGCTGCTGGTCCTGCTCGGGCTGATCTATGCATTCCTCGTCGGCGTGATGTCGAGCGGGCCGCTCGCGGCCACCTACGACCTCGCGAACTGGCTATATCCGATCCTGATCGGCTTTCACATCATGGCGCACACGCGCCAGTATCCGAAGTACCGCGACACCATCGTCAATACGTTTATCTGGGGCATGCTGGTGATGGGCGGCTACGGCCTCGTGCAGTTCTTCATCATGCCGCAGTGGGACGCGCTGTGGATGCTCGGCTCGCAGATGAATTCGCAAGGCGACCCCGTGCCGATGGGCGTGCGCGTGTTCAGCACGATGAACTCGTCGGGACCGTTTGCTTTCGCGATGATGGGCGCAATGGTGTTCGTCATGGCGGCCACGCACCGGGTGCGCTGGATCGCCGCGGCGCTCGGCTTCTTCGCGTTTGCGCTGAGCCTCGTGCGCTCGACGTGGGGCGGCTGGGTCATCGCGCTTTTGATTCAGCTCGTCAAGTCGAACAACAAGGTGCGGGTGCGCATTGTCGCCAGCGCCGTGCTGTTGGCGGGGCTATGCGTGCCGCTGCTGGCGGTCGGTCCGGTGGCCGAGCGGATGCAGGCGCGCCTGACCACCATCGTCAACCTGAACGACGACCAGAGCTATGCCGCGCGTAACGAGTTCTACGCGACCTTCGCCAAAACGGCCTTTACCGATGTCTCCGGCGAAGGCATGGGCGCCACCGGCACCTCCACCAAGCTCTCGAACGACGGCGGCCAGCTCGGCCAGTATGGCAACTTCGATAGCGGCGTGATGAACATTCCATTCGTGCTCGGCTGGCCCGGCACGCTGCTCTACATGTCCGGGATCATCTGGCTGGTGACGCGCGCGGTGCTCGCGTCGTTCAAGCTGCGCAACGACAAGTTCGTGTCCGCCTGCATGAGCCTGAGTCTCGCGACCTTCGCGATGCTGGTGTTCACCAATTCGCTGGTCGGCACGGGCGGCCTGCTGCTTTTCATGAGTGTTTTTTCGATTCTTTCCGCGGTGCATTACGAAAAAATCAACCGCGCACGTATGTCAAATCACACGCTATCTTTCCACGGAGGCACTGATTGAGAGTCGCCATTGTCACGCACGTCGTGCGCCATAACGACGGCCAGGGGCGCGTCAACCACGAGATCGCGCGAGCGGCGCTCGACGAGAATATCGGCGTCACGCTGATCGCCTCGCACGTCGCGCCGGATCTGCTTGCGCATCCGAACGTCCGCTGGGCGCCGATCAAAATCGGCCGCTGGTGGCCGACCAATCTGCTGCGCCAGCAGGTGTTCGCGTTCAAGAGCGCGCTGTGGCTGCGCGCGCATCGCCGCGAATACGACGTGCTGCACGTGAACGGCTTCATCACGTGGATGCCCGCCGACGTCAACACCTCGCACTTTGTGCATAGCGGCTGGTTCGGCAGCAAGTACTACCCGTTCGGGCTGACCAAGGGCGTGTGGTCCGCGTATCAATCCGTCTATACGCGCTGCAATGCGCTGCTCGAACGCTGGGCTTACCGGCGCTCGAAGGTGATCACGGCGGTGTCGCAAAAGGTCGCCGACGAAATCCGCGCGATCGGCCTCACGTCCGATAACCGTGTCGACGTGATCTACAACGGTGTGGATACGCAAGGCTTCGCCGCGGCCACCGGCGACCGCGAAAAATTCGGCTTACCGAAGGACGCGTTTTTGCTGCTGTTCGTCGGCGATCTGCGCACGCCGCGCAAGAATCTCGGCACCGTGCTCGCCGCGCTCAAACATTTGCCCGAGCACGTGCAGATCGCGGTGGCCGGCTTTCTGCCGGGCAGTCCATATCCGGAAGAAGCGAAGGCGCTCGGTATTGCGCATCGCGTGCATTTTCTCGGTCTCGTGAAAGAGATGCCGGTGCTGATGCATTCGGTCGATGCCTTCGTGTTTCCGTCGCGCTATGAAGCGATGAGCCTGTCGCTGCTCGAAGCGATGGCGGCGGGCCTGCCGGTGGTCACGGCGCGCACCGCGGGCGGCGCTGAAATCATCACGCCGGAATGCGGCATCGTGCTCGATGATCCGGACGATCCCAAGGCGCTGGCCAGCGCGGTTGCGAGGCTTGCCGACAATCACGTGGCGCGCCGCGCGATGGGCGTCGCCGCCAACGAACTCGCGACCGGCTTTGGCTGGGCGCGCATGGCCGAGCAATACATCGCGCTGTATCGGCAACTCGCAGGACAGCAGAAGGATCGCCGACGCAGCGAGGCGGAAGCGGCAGCGGTGGCCAAGACCGACGCGCTGACGCTGAACACGCTGGCCGGCCAGAAGAGCGCGGAATGACGTTGCGGGTATCACTCGCTCGCCCGATGCATTCATCGCTCGACTATCACAACTCTCAAAACGCACAGGGGTCACAACCATGACGACGAGCTCTATCAAATCGCTGCAGATCGGGATGCACTGGTTCCCCGAGCGCGCGGGCGGCCTCGACCGCATGTACTACTCGCTGGTCGGCGCGCTGCCGGGCGCGGGCGTCGCGGTGCGCGGCGTGGTGGCCGGCTCGCCCAAAGTGGCGGCCGACACCGGCGGCGCCATCAACGGCTTCGGCTCCGCCGCGCAATCGCTGCCGCTGCGGCTCATGGCCGCGCGCCGCGCGCTGCGTCAGGAAATCGGCACGTCGCGTCCCGACGTGATCTCCTCGCACTTCGCGCTCTATACCTTTCCGGGTCTCGACGTGACGCGCGGCATTCCGCAGGTTTCACACTTTCAGGGGCCGTGGGCCGACGAAAGTCATGTGGAAGGCGCCGACTCGCTCGGCCAGCGCGCCAAGCGCTATCTCGAGCAATCGGTCTATGCGCGCTCGTCGCGGCTGATCGTGTTGTCGGAAGCGTTCGGCAAGATTCTGACTTCGCGCTATCGCATTGCGCCGGACCGTGTGCGCGTGGTGCCGGGATGCGTCGATGTCGAGCAGTTCAATCTGCCGATCACACCCGCCGAGGCGCGTCTGAAGCTGCAATTGCCGCAGGACCGGCCGATCGTGCTGGCGGTGCGGCGACTGGTGCGCCGCATGGGTCTCGAAGATCTGATCGACGCGGTGAAACTGCTCAAGCGTACGGCGCCGGATGTGCTGCTTCTGATCGCGGGCAAGGGGCGGCTCGAAGGCGAATTGCAGGCACGCATCACCGAGGCGGGTTTGGAGGACAACGTGAAGCTGCTGGGTTTCGTGCCCGATCAGCATCTGGCCGCGCTGTATCGCGCGGCGAATATCAGCGTGGTGCCGACGGTGGCGCTCGAGGGCTTCGGCCTGATCACGGTCGAATCGCTGGCTTCCGGTACGCCGGTGCTCGTGACGCCGGTGGGTGGTTTGCCGGAAGCGGTGGCGGGTTTGTCGCCGAACCTGGTGCTGCCGGAGACGGGCGCGAAGGCTATCGCCGATGGGCTCGCAGGCGCGCTCAACGGCACGCTGAAATTACCGGATGCCGAGGCATGCCGCCGTTATGCGCGTGAGAACTTCGATAACTCGGTGATCGCGAAGCGGGTGGCGTCGGTGTATGGGGAGGCGATTGCGGCGGGTGGGGTGCACTGACGTCGAGGCAGAACGCACAACAAAAACGCGGGCCCGATAAAAAGATCGGGCCCGCGTTTTTTTGCGCTGAGAACCAGGAGCGCAGCGCTGAAAATCAGGAGCGCGGTTTAACGCGCGGCCGTTTCGGTGGCCGCACGCGCTCATCGCGAATCAAAACGTCTCATGATGCTCGTTGCGCCCCAAATCCGCATGAACCATCATGTGGCACAACTGCTCCAGCGTGGTTTCCGGTTTCCAGCCGAGTTTTTCGTGAGCCTTGTCCGCGCAGCCGATCAGCAGGTCCACTTCGGCCGGACGATAAAACTTCGGATTCACGCGCACCAGCGTCTTGCCGGTGGCGACATCGATGCCGGATTCGCGCTCTTCCTTACCCGACCATTCGAGCTGATAGCCCGCTGCCGCAAACGCCATGCGCACGAAATCGCGGACCGTTTCGGTGCGGCCGGTGGCGAGCACGAAGGTGTCCGGCTCATCGGCTTGCAGCATGCGCCACATGCCTTCCACGTATTCGAGCGCGAAGCCCCAGTCGCGCTTGGCGCTCAGGTTGCCGAGTTCGAGCACGTCCTGCTTGCCGAGCTTGATCTTGGCCACCGTGTCGGTGATCTTGCGGGTAACGAATTCGCGGCCACGTAGCGGCGATTCGTGATTGAACAGAATCCCGCTGCTCGCAAACAGACCATACGATTCGCGATAATTGATGGTCGACCAATGCGCGAACAGCTTGGCGACGCCATACGGGCTGCGCGGATAGAAGGGCGTGTCCTCGCGTTGCGGGACGGCCTGCACGAGGCCGAACATTTCCGACGTCGACGCCTGGTAGTAGCGCGTCTTCGGATTCAGAATACGGATGCCTTCGAGCAGATTCAGCGCGCCGATGCCGGTCACTTCGGCGGTGGTCACCGGCTGGTCGAACGAAACGCCCACGAAGCTCTGCGCGGCGAGGTTGTACAACTCGTCGGCCTGCGCGCCTTCGAGCAGGCGTAGCGTCGAACCGAGGTCGGTCAGATCGTGTTCGACCAGACGCAGATTCGGATGATCGATCACGCCGAGCTCACGCATGCGCCAGAAATTGACGGAGCTCGTGCGCCGGTAGGTGCCGGTCACGATATAGCCCTTGTCGAGCAGCAGTTTGGTCAGATAGGCGCCGTCCTGTCCGGATACGCCGGTGATGATCGCTTTGCGTGGTTGGCTCATAGCTTGCCTTCGTGATTGTTAAAAGAGAGAAAAAAAGCGCTTCAGGGCGTGCCTTCCAACAGCCGCCGCACCAACGGTTCGACGACCTGAAAATCCTGTTCGGCCTTAAGCTGGTACAGACCCGGCTTGGGATGCGCACCGTCGGACATCAGCGTCTTCCAGTCCGGCAAATTGCTGATGTAGGCGAACTGGTCGACGAGCGGCACCTGCTGTTCGGCGGCCACGCGGCGCGTCATCGCGACCATCGTCGCGAGCCGCGCGTTGAGGCGGTTGTCGGGCATCGGGTTCGCGGTCTGCAGAACCGGCTGCTTGCCGAGTGCGCGAGCGGTTTTTACGAGCGCCGTTTCGGCCGTGTAGAACTGCTCGGGCGTCTGGTTCTGCATCACTTCGTTAATGCCGTAATTGATCAGCACGATCTGCGCGGACGAAGCGGCGAGCCGTTCCTGCCACGGCAAACCCGCCGTCGGCCCGGCGCGGCGATTGCCCGTGCCGTCGCGCAGTTGCGTCGCCATCGTGTTGCCCACGCCGTAGTTCGTCACGTGCACCCGCTCGCCGTGGTGCGCCTGCAGTTCGTCCTGCAGATACGTCACCGCGTTTTGCGCCTGCGGGCCGCATTGACCTTCGCTGCAGGTAATGCCGAGCGTCGTCGAATCGCCGTAGGCCTCGATCAGCACTTGCGTTCGCGGGTCCGGCGCCGCGCCGAACGCGGCGGATGCGAGCAGCGATGCAGCGGCGCATACGCTTGCAGCGAGCCATGCGCGGCGCCTCATGCGCTTCATGCGCGGCTTTGCGGCGCTTGCGGCGCCGTGCTGACGCCACCGCCGTTGGCGGCCTGCGTCGGCGCATGCGCTGGTGCCTTGCCCGCCGAGCCGAAAATCAGGCGCTTCTCGAACGCGAACCACGTGATGCTGGCGTAGACGAGCGTGATCGCGAGCGCGAGCGCGGCGGTGACGAATCGGTTCAAATGCAGCGGCCACAACGCATACAGCACGCTCAGGTGAATCAGATAAATCGTGTAGCTGATGGTGCCGATATAGACCAGCACGGGATTGCACAACAGCCGTTTGACGATGCCCTTGCTCTGCAGGGCGATGACCACGACCGAAGTACAAAGCACCAGCGAAACGCTGTAGAGCCCGGCGTTCGAGAGCGGCGTATTGGCCGCGCGAAAGCGCGGAAAGTGCAGATGCAGCCACGCGAGGATGGCCAGCGCCGCGATCAATCCCAGCACCGCGACGCCTTTGTAAGGCTCGAGCGCATTTCGGTCACGCCGTACGGCAACCGCCAGCAGCGCGCCGGCCGCGAGCAGGTCCATGCGGAACGGCGTGAGGTAATAGATCGGCCAGAACGAATCGAACCAGGGCGTGGCCACCGCGCGCAGCACGGGCACCAGCAGGATCAACGCGGCCGCCACGTAGCCGAGCACACGCTCGGGCACGAGCAGGATCACGAACGGCCAGACAATGTAGAACTGCTCTTCGACGGCGAGCGACCACAGCACATTCAGGCTGTCGTGACCGCTCTGATTGAGCGCGTCGCCGATATTGGTCGCGAAGAACGCGTACCACTGCCAGTGCTCTGCCCAGCCGAGACCGAACAGAAGCGACGACACCACCATCAGCAGCACGTAGGGCGGCAGGATGCGGCGCGCACGGCGTGCATAGAAGTAACCGAAATACGACTGCTGACGCGCCTTGCGTTCGAGCAGGATGCCGGTGATCAGAAAACCGCTCAAAACAAAAAACAGATCGACGCCCATCCACAGCGGCGCTTTCAACGCGTGCTGCGCGAACACGGCGAGTACGGCGATGGCGCGCAAGCCGTCGAGCTGCACGATGCGGCGGGAGTGGGAAGGCGCTAAGGGCAGTGCGCTGGCAGTCATGAACCGTCCATGGTGTGAAGCAGATGGGCCGGGCGAAGGATCGCGCGAGGGTTTCGTGGAGCAGGCGCGCTCGCTTCGCATCGCAACGGAAGTGCAATCGATTCTAGGGAAAATAAAATCGTGAAAAAACGGGAATGAATTGGATAAATGAATCAGATTGCAACAGGGTGTTTCGTTATCCATTCACAATGGATTTTTATGCTTGGGTCGAACGGATGACGGGATATGTAATAAGTGCGGATTGCTTTGCTGGGCATCGGTAAGGATGGGCGCTGACAGATCCGCGCACAACGCCGCCATAGCCGATTTAGTTTTAATCAATTTTTAATTGGTTTCTTTCACGACGCTTAAAGCATCGAATATTTTTGAATTATTTTCGATTTTCGTCGCGGCGTTTTTTCCGCGTAATGTTAGCCGTGCGGATTGGGTGGCCAAGGACGGCGCGTGGGCCTCGCGCTCTGATTGCGGTCAAGGCACGCGGACTTGCGGCGTTCGCTCGTCGACACGCTATCCGAGTTCTGTTCCCGCACGAATCTGTCTTATGTCCTTGCACGGCTTCTAGCGGTCTGCATCACGAGATCGACCGCGATTCGTAGCGTCATTCATTGAGTTGTGTTTTCGCGCGAGCCTCATTGCCCGCGCGCGGCGCTGATTGGAGGAAATACCTTGCCCCGTTTCACGTTCAAAAGCTGGCTCGCTGTTTTTGCATGCGCCGCCGGACTGACCGCGGGAGCGGCCAGTTTCACGGCGCATGCGGAAACCGCGTTGAACGCGAAAACGTCGTGGATCGGCAATACCTTCGGTTTCGGCGACGGCACTTGGGCGCAGATCAACATCACCGCGATCGCGGTGTCACCCGATGGCAAGGTCTATACGAACGCGCCGTGGGACGAGAGCGGCGCTGAGGCGAGCGTCTATCAGAATGGCAAGATGCTCGGCTTCGCGGGCGGCACGCATGGCTGGGGCAATGGTGGCGGCAACGCCGTTGCTTTGAATCGCAAGTACGTGTTCGTTGCGATCGCGGTCGGCAACGAAAAAGGACGCCTGGTCGAGCAGGGCGTGTGGCCGGAGAAGGGCAAGCAGTGGTACGGCATTTCGCGCCGGCAGATTGCCGATCCGAAGCGTGCCGCGCCGTTCCAGCCCGCCGCGAAAAGTGCCGACCCGCATGCGCAGCTGGCGGCCGGCTTCCTGATGATGAACGAAGTGCCGACCGGTACAAGCGCCGAGATCGGCGGCCTCGCGGCGAACGACACCACGCTGTACGCGGCGAACACGGCGCGCGATCGCATCGAGGTGTACGACGCGGAATCGATGCAGCAGAAAACCACCTGGAGCGTGCATGAACCAGGACGGATTGCGCTGGCGCCGGACGGCACGCTGTGGGTGTTGAGCGGCACACGCAACGATCGTGAGCCACACGTAGAGCACTACACCTCTACCGGCAAACGCATCGACGAAAACTTTACGCTGCCTGGCGGAACGATCGCAGTGGATATCGCGGCCGACGCGCAAGGCCGCGTGCTGATTGCCGATAACGGTCCACGTCAGCAGGTGCTGTATTTTAGCAAGAACAACGGTCGTTATAGCGAATCGGGCGCGCTCGGCGAGCGCGGCGGCATTTTCAGCGACGTCGCCGGCAAGCCGGGTCCGCAACGTTTCAATGGCCTCACTGGCGTGGGCGTGGATGCGCGCGGCAACGTGTACGTGTCGACCAACGGCATAGGTCCGCGTTACGACCCGATCGGCGCGGGCCTCGGGGCGACGCTCGAAAGTTACACGCCGGATGGCAAGCAGAACTGGCAGGTGCAGGGGCTGTTGTTCGTCGATGGCGCATGGATCGATCCGTCGCGCCCGGACAGCGTCTATACCGGCAACAAGCGCTTCGAACTCGACCTGTCCAAACCTGCGGGACAGGACTGGAAATACGCAGGTTTCCTCTCTAACCGTTTTAAGTATCCGGACGATCCGGTGTTCCGCACCGATCAGTATCCGGGCCTGCCGATCGCCCGCAAACTGAAGGGCCGCACTTTCCTGTACCTCACGGACATGTACGCGGACCATCTGAAGATCTATCGCTTCGACGCGCAGCACGACGGCGAAACGGCGATTCCTTCCGGCTTCATTGCGGGACGCGAGCGCGCGGTGGCCAAGGTGCCGAATGCGCCGCCGGGCGGCGACTGGATCTGGCGCGATACGAACGGCGACGGCAAGTTCAACACCGACGAATTCACGCTCAACACGAGCGGCACGAAGCTCGCGGGCGGCTGGGGCTGGTGGGTCGATACCGCGGGCGACATCTGGCGCACGCGCGACACCAAGGGCATCTATCGCTTCCGTTTCGGCGGGCTGGATGCGAAGGGCAATCCGGTCTACTCGTATTCGAACATGACGCAGTATCCGGTGCCGCAACCGTTCACGGAACTGCATCGCGCGATCTACGACCCGGACACCGACACGATGTACGTGAGCGGCTACACGCCCGACACACCGGTCGATCGCGGCTTCTGGAAAGAAGTGGGCCGCGTGCTGGTGCGCTACGACAAATGGTCGAGCGGCAATCCCGTGCAGCGCTATGCGATCACGCTGCCATGGCAGACGCAGAGCAAACCCATCGCCACGATCATCGGCCTGACGGTCGAAGGCCAATACATTTTCGGCGTCGAGCCGGTCGGCGCGGTGCACGTGTGGGACAAGGACAGCGGCAAGGAAGTCGGTGTGATCCGGCCGGGTCCGGAAGTGGGCCGCGCGTCGGGCTGGGTCGATGTGCCGAACGGCATCAGCGCCGCCAAACGCGCCAACGGCGAGTACCTCGTGTTCGTCGAGGAAGACGCGCGCGGCAAAGTCATGATGTACCGCTGGAAGCCTTGATGAACGAGGCATGAGCGCTTCAGCGCATGACAAGGCGACCCGCAGGCAAACGTAGTCAAACCCAAGGCATCCGATGGACAAAGGCATTCTCAAGAACGTAGCGATCAATTTCTTCGGGCTGGTGCTGCCGACTTTCGTCTCGCTCGTGACCGTGCCGTCGTATATCAAGCTGCTCGGCGTCGAGCGCTACGGCGTGATCAGCCTCGTGTGGACACTGATCGGCTACTTCGGCATTCTCGATCTCGGCATGAGCATGGCCGCGCAGAATCACATCTCGAAGGCGCGCGCATCCGGCGACAAGGACGAGAGCGCGCGCGTGTTCTGGAGCGCGACGTGGCTCAATCTCGCGACCGGCGTGATCGGCGGATTGATCATTTATTTCGGCGCGTTTCTCTACACCGCGTATTTCACCAAGGTGTCGCCCGAGTTGCAGCACGAGGTGTATATGGCGTTGCCGTGGCTCGCGGTGGCGATTCCGATTGCCAACGTCTCGTGGGTGTTCGCGGGCGCGATCAACGGCGCGGAGCGCTTTGGCGTCTACAACACCAATCAGACCATCGGCACGTTTCTGTTCCAGTTGCTGCCGCTCGGCGCCGCCCTGTGGATGGGCGCGACCTTGCAGAACGTGCTGGCCGCCGCGGTGTTTGCGCGGATCGTGGCCGCGCTGCTGCTGGGGCGCTCGGCGTTAAAAGTGCTGGAAATCCGCCGCATTCTGCCGCCGCAATTCGGCGTGGCGAAGGGGCTGTTCAATTTCGGCGGCTGGATGCTGATTGCGAGCGTCACCACCATGATCGCCGACTCGCTCGACCGCGTGATGCTCGGCACGAGCCTCGGCGCGCGTTTCGTCACGTATTACACGGTGCCGCAGAACCTTGTCACGCGATTGAACATCGTGCCGACGGCGCTGGTGCGCACATTGTTTCCGCGGCTCTCCGCGGTGGGACGCGCCGACGCCGACACCATCACGCAGCAGTCGCTCGAATTTCTCAACGGCGTGTTCACGCCGGTCGCGCTGGTCGCGATGCTGGTGCTCGAACCGTTTTTGCATCTGTGGGTGGGCAATGAGATCGCCACGGTGGCCGCACCGGTGGGCCGCATCATGATCGTCGCCGTGTGGCTGGTCGGGCAGGCGAACGTCACGCGGATTCTGATCCAGTCGCAGGTCAATCCCGCCACGGCCGCGCGCGTCGGTTTGTTCGAATTGCCCTTGTTTGCAGGGGCATTGTGGTTCGGCATCACGCGCTTCGGCCTGACCGGCGCGGCGGTGGCCGTGGCTGGCCGCGCGCTGTTCGACTACGCGGTGCTGCTGCGACTGTCGGCGATCCGCGCGAAGCAGATCGCGCTCGACATGCTCGCTCACCTTGCTTTCCTGCTGGCCAGCCTGTGGCTCGCCAGCTTCCTGCCGGGTCTCGCAATGGCGATTGTTGCCGGCGTATTGATGGTAGGCGCGAATGTCGCCTGGTCGATCACGATGACACCCGCCTTGCGCGATCTTGCGCGTTCACTGCTGTTGCGACTGAATCCGAGGAAAAGCGCATGAACCACGAAGTCCTTGAAGAAGCCGCGCTGCAACCCGCGACGCGCAGCGCACTGGCCGAACTCACCACCGTCCCCGGCGTGCAGGCGCCGCCGCGCCGCGCCGCGCTGCGCGCCGATAAGGCAGTGCGCATCGCGATCGTGCACGACTGGCTCGTCACGTATGCGGGCGCGGAGAAGGTGCTCGAACAGATTGTCGCGTGCTTTCCGGACGCGGACCTGTTCAGCCTCGTCGACTTTCTCGACGACCGCAGCTTCCTGCGCGGCAAGTCCGTCACCACGTCGTTTATCCAGAAGCTGCCGCTCGCGCGCACCAAGTACCGCTCGTATCTGCCGCTGATGCCGCTCGCGATCGAACAGCTCGACGTGTCCGCGTACGACGTGGTCATTTCGAGCAGCCACGCGGTAGCCAAAGGCATTCTGACCGGCCCCGACCAGGTGCATATCAGCTACGTGCATTCGCCGATTCGCTACGCGTGGGACTTGCAGCATCAATACCTCAAGCAGTCGAAGCTGACCAACGGCCCGAAATCGGCCATGGCGCGGCTGATTCTGCATTACATGCGCAACTGGGACATCCGCACTTCGAATGCGGTGGATGGCTTCGTCGCCAACTCCGAGTTCATCGCGCGGCGCATCAAGAAGGTCTATCAGCGCGATGCGCAGGTGATCTTCCCGCCAGTCGATGTCGAAGCCTTCGCACTGTGCACCGACAAGGAAGACTTTTATCTGACCGCCTCGCGCATGGTGCCGTATAAGAAGATCGATCTGATCGTCGAGGCATTTGCACGCATGCCGGAGCGCAAGCTCGTCGTGATCGGCGATGGTCCCGACATGCAGAAGATCCGCGCGAAAGCGGGGCCGAACGTCGAGATCATGGGTTATCAGCCGTTCAAGGTGCTCAAGGAAAAGATGAGCCGCGCCAAGGCCTTCGTGTTCGCCGCGGAAGAAGACTTCGGTATTTCGGTCGTCGAAGCGCAGGCCTGCGGCACGCCGGTGATCGCCTACGGCAAGGGCGGTGCGCTCGAAACCGTGCGCGATCTGTCCGAGCCGCGGCCCACCGGCATGTTCTTCGACGACCAGAACGTCGAGTCGATCATCGCCGCGGTGGAGCGTTTCGACGGCCACGTGAAGCGTTTTTCGCCGCAGGATTGCCGCGCGAACGCCGAGCAGTTCTCCGCCGCGCATTTCCGCGAGCGCTTCTTCGCGCACGTGCGGGCGGCGGTGCCGGCGCTGCGCACGGCGACGCTGCCGCCGTACGTGCCGTATAAAGCGCCAGGCGTCACCAGCGGTCCGCGCATTCTGGCGGTCGATCAAAGCGGCGTGCTCGGCGGCGCCGAACTGTCGCTGCTGGAAATCGTCAAGGCGTTGCGCTCGCGCATCGAGGTCGTGCTGTTCGACGACGGCCCGTTTCGCAGCGCGCTCGCCAAAGCGGGCGTGGCCGTCGACGTGCTGGATGCAGGCGCGCTGCGCCATGTTCGCAAGCAGGGCGGGTCGATGCCGAAGGGCCAGGCGCTCAAGGGTTTGATATCGCTCGTGCGCGCCACGGCCAAACGCGCGCGCAACGCGGACGTGATCTACGCGAACACCCAGCGCGCCATGGTGATCGGCGCGCTCGCCGGCAAGCTGGCGCGGCGCCCGGTGGTCTGGCATCTGCGCGATATCGTGAGTCCCGAGCATTTCGGCGGCAAGCAACTGGCGATCATCAAATGGTGCGCGCGTCTTGGCCTCACGCATGTGATCGCCAATTCGGCCGCGTCGGCGCGCGCGTTCGCGGAGCTCACGCAGTTCGACGAAAAGCGCATCGACGTGGTGTTCAACGGCATTTCCGCCGCGCCGTTCGACGCCTTGCGCACGGTGCCGCAAGCAACGCTGCGCAAGCGCCTCGGCTTGCCGGAAGACGCGTTTCTGGTCGGCTCGTTCAGCCGCCTCGCGCGTTGGAAAGGGCAGCATGTGCTGCTCGAAGCGATGGTGCTCAATCCGCAGATGCATGCGGTGCTGGTGGGCGCGCCGCTCTTCGGCGAGGACCAGTACGAGATCGAGCTGCACGCGTTCGTCGCAGCGCACAACCTCGGCGGGCGGGTGCATTTTCTCGGCTTCCAGCACGATATCGCGGCCTGCATGTGCGCGGTCGACGCAGTCGTCCATACGTCGATCACGCCGGAGCCGTTCGGCCGGGTGATCGTGGAAGGCATGCTGGCGCAGCGGCCGGTGGTGGCGGCACGCGCGGGCGGCGTGCTGGAGATCATCGACGACTACGAGAACGGCGTGCTATGCACGCCGGCAGACGCGCACGGCCTCGCCGACGCGCTCGCCGAATTGCGCTCCAACGACGAACTGCGCAACCGGCTGGTCAGGAACGGGTATCAGACCGCGCTGAGCCGGTTCGGCACCACCACTTATGTCGAGGGTGTCGAGCGGATTCTGAAGCGCGTGACGGGGCCGAAAACGGCCTAGGAAGGTTCTACGCGGGGGTAGGCAGGGACTCGGCCGGTTCCTGCCGTTGGCGCAGCGGAGCGAAAGTCTCACGACCTTCGCTCCGTTTTTTATCGGGCGTCTTTGCTGCGTGGGTTCAAGCCTTTTCCAAAGCCGCTTTGGGCTTGAAACTGGCCGACCACTTCATCGCCGGCAACTCGACCAGCCGGTAGAACACATACGCCACCGGCACGGCCACCAGCATATAGCCGAACGACGGCCAGATCGACATTTGCAGCGACGAGCGGAACAGCAGCGACGACAGCAGCACGAAGATCGGCAGATGGATCAGATAGAGCGAGAAGCTGAAATCGCCAAAGCGCGACAGCAGACGCGTGCCGAAGGCGGGGCCGCGCTCCGGGTTGCCGCGCTCCAGCGCCTTGTACAGGTAGAACGCAAAGCCGACCGCCCAGAGCTGGAACGCACCGTACTGGCCGAAATGAAACGCGGCGCAGCCGAGCGCGACGAAGCCGGCGGCGAGCGCGTAGAGCAACACCGACGAGCGGGCCTGCGGCGTGCGATGCGCACGGGCGTCGGCGATCCACGCGCCGAGCGTCCACGAAAACCAGTACGACGTGAAGAACTGAATGTCGTGGCGTTCGAGCACGTAAGCCGACACCACGTTGACGAGCGCGACGATCGCCAGCACGGAGGTCATGCCGATACGCCGGCGCAGCGCGAACAGCAGCGGATAGATCGCGTAGAACTGCACTTCGAGCGAGAGCGTCCAGAGCGCGCCGTTCGATCCGAACGTCTTGCCGGCCACGCCTTGCAGCGAAAACAGATTGACGAGGAAAGCCTGCAGGCCGATCTCGCGGATCTTGTGATTGACCGGCGGCAGTTGCAGGCTGAACCAGTCGAGCGCGAAGGTCAGCACGAGCGCCGCGAGCAGCACGGGATAAATGCGCGCAAAGCGGCGCACCCAGAAATTGCCCGTATCGAGCCGGTAAGCGGGATTGCCGGCGAGGCGCAGCGCGCCGCCGCGATGAATGCAATAACCGCTGATCACGAAGAAAATCGGCACACCGGCTGAGCCCCATGCAATCGGGAACGTCAGATACGCGGCGATCGCGTTCAGACTGAATGCATGGCCCACGCTTTGGTGAAACGCCTGCATGCCGACCCATTCCACCTGGCGGCAATGAAAATACGCCACCAGCAGCGCGGCGAAGCCCCGCATGGCGTCGATGACGTGCTCCTTGCCCGCGCTGTCGGCGCGCGCTTCGCTCTGGGCGCGCGGCGCGGCGGCTGTGCGAGGCGGGGAGAGGGGCAGGGATGAGCCGGCGGCATCCAGTGCTGAGTCGCTCATACGCGGTCCTTATTCTGACGGAGGGGGGATGCGGATTGGCAGATTGGCAGATTCGCGCGGGCGCCATACGCGCCCGCAGTGCATGACATGCTAGTACACGACACGCGTAAAAAATCGATAAAAAATTGCGTAGTGAATTGAATTAAACAGCGATTTTGTGACTAATTGTAATTGAGCATAAGCAAATGCAGCCGCGAATTATTTACCGCTTTTGTCATGCTAATTTAAGCCATGGATTCTCTTGACCCGAGGTGAAGTCATGAACCTGCATTTACTCGCCGGCATTGCCGTGCTGCTGATCCTTGTCGCCGCCTCCGCCTACCGGGAGGCGCTGCGCAACGAGCCCATTCGCCGTTTTCGCATGAACCCCGGCAAGCTGCCGCAGCTCGACGAGAACGAATAACGCGGGCCGGAGTGACGCGAGGCGGGCCCGCGATCGATCCGCCGGCGGCCTTGGCGCATCTGAAGGCCAGTTGTCAGGGTATGTAAAATTTTCGGAATTGCCGGAAAATAATTCGATTTTATTGCGTAATTGTTGCCCGTTGTTTATCACGATGCGGCACATCGAGCGGGAATGGTTTTATTTATTCGGATTGAGGAAATTTCACATACGTACTGGCGTCAATTTTTTGCTAGTCTTTCCGGCGACATCGATTGGCCGCCAGGCCCGCGAACACACCAATTTCTAACCGATATGGGAATGCCTACCATGCTGAAAGTCACCAAAGCCGTGTTTCCCGTAGCGGGCCTCGGGACACGATTCCTGCCGGCTACCAAGGCAAGTCCTAAGGAAATGCTGCCGATCGTCGATAAACCGCTGATTCAATACGCGGTGGAAGAAGCGATTGCCGCCGGCATCACCGAGATGATCTTCGTAACGGGCCGCAGCAAGCGCGCCATTGAAGATCACTTCGACAAGTCCTATGAGATCGAAGCCGAACTCGAGGCGCGTAACAAGCAGAAGCTGCTCGATCTGGTGCGCAGCATCAAGCCGGCCAACGTCGACTGTTTCTATGTGCGTCAGGCCGAAGCGCTCGGCCTCGGTCACGCGGTGCTGTGCGCCGAGAAACTGGTGGGCGAGAGCCCGTTCGCCGTGATTCTGGCCGACGACCTGCTGCACAGCTCGAAGCCGGTGATGAGCCAGCTCGTCGACACCTTCAATCACTATCACAGCTCGGTGATCGGCGTCGAAACCATCGCGCGCGAAGACAGCCGCTCGTACGGCGTGGTGGACGGCCGCGAGTGGGAAGACAACGTGATCAAGCTGTCGGGCATCGTCGAGAAGCCGGCGCCGGACAAGGCGCCGTCGAATCTCGGCGTGGTGGGCCGTTATGTGTTGATGCCGACCATTTTCAAGCATATCCGCGCGTTGAAGCCGGGCGCGGGTGGCGAGCTGCAATTGACCGACGCGGTGCAATCGCTGCTGACGGAAGAGCAGGTGCTTGCGTATCGCTATTTCGGCACGCGGTTCGATTGCGGCAGCAAGCTGGGTTATCTGAAGGCGACGGTGGAATTCGCGCTGCGCCATCCGGAAGTGAAGGCGGATTTTGAAGCGTATTTGCAGGCTTATATGCAGGGCAATATGCAGGAAGGCGTGCCGGCGCAGTTTGCGGCGGAGGCGGCTTAGTCGCAACGTCAACTGCTGAGGCAAGCTTGGGCGGCTGCGGCGTGAACTTCAAAAACGCCATCACGACAGCCGCCGCAACACTTACCACGCAGAGGTAACGCGCAGCTGCATCGCGCACATTAAAACGGGCGCCGCTAACCACGCGGCGCCCGTCTTTTTTTCAGCCGGCCCACGCATCACGCGCAGTCCGGCAATCCAGCTCTCAAACTTCCTTCTTCACTTCCAGCCGGAACTTGTGCAGCAACGGTTCCGTGTAGCCGCTCGGCTGCTGGCGTCCTTCAAACACCAGCGCCTGCGCGGCCTTGAAAGCAATCGTATCGAAGCCCGGCGCCATCGGCTTGTAGAGCGGATCGCCCGCGTTCTGCTCGTCGACCACCTTCGCCATGCGCTTGAACGTCTCTTCGACGAGCTCGCGCTTCACCACGCCGTGATACAGCCAGTTGGCAATGTGCTGGCTGGAAATACGCAGCGTGGCACGATCTTCCATCAGGCCGACGTCATGAATGTCCGGCACCTTCGAGCAACCCACGCCCTGATCGATCCAGCGCACCACGTAACCGAGAATGCCCTGTGCGTTGTTGTCGATCTCGCTGCGGATCTCGTCGTCGCTCCACTTTGCCTCGGCGACGACCGGAATCGTCAGCAGGCCGTCGAGCAGTTCGTCGCGCACCGTGGCGTAATCCGTGCGCTCGAGTTCGCGCTGAACCGCTTGCACGTCGACCTGGTGGTAATGCAACGCGTGCAGCGTGGCGGCGGTCGGCGAGGGCACCCATGCGGTATTCGCCCCGGCTTTCGGATGCGCGATCTTCTGTTCGAGCATGGCGTGCATCAGATCGGGCATCGCCCACATGCCCTTGCCGATCTGCGAGCGGCCGCGCAAGCCCGCGCTCAAACCGGCCAGCACGTTGCTGCGCTCATAAGCGGCGATCCAGGCGCTCGACTTCATGTCGCCCTTGCGCATCATCGGGCCGGCTTCCATGGCCGAGTGCATTTCGTCGCCGGTGCGGTCGAGGAAACCCGTGTTGATGAACGCGACACGCTCCGACGCCTCGGCGATACAGGCGAGCAGGTTCACGCTGGTGCGGCGCTCCTCGTCCATGATGCCCATCTTGATCGTGTTGCGCGGCAGCTTCAGCAGGTCTTCCACGCGCGCGAACAGCTCGCTGGCGAAAGCGACTTCGGCCGGGCCGTGCATCTTGGGCTTGACGATATAGATCGAGCCGGTGCGCGAATTCAACTGATGCTTGCGGTCGTGCAACGCGCACAGCGTGGTGATGACGGCGTCGAGAATGCCTTCCGGAATCTCGTGGCCGTCTTTCGTCAGCACCGCCGGGTTGGTCATCAAATGACCGACGTTGCGGATGAACAGCAGCGAGCGGCCATGCAGCACGACCGGCGCGGTGCCGTTCGCGGCGGTGTACACGCGGTCGGCGTTCAGCCGGCGCGTGAAGGTCTTGCCGTTCTTCGTGACCTCTTCGGTCAGGTCGCCGGTCATCAGACCGAGCCAGTTGCGGTAGAGCAGGACCTTGTCGTCCGCATCCACGGCCGCGACCGAGTCTTCGCAGTCGATGATTGTGCTCACCGCCGCTTCGACCACCACGTCCTTCACGTGCGCGGCATCGGTCATGCCGATGGAGTCGCTCGCGTCGATCTGGATTTCGAAGTGCAGGCCGTTGTGCTTGAGCAGCACGGCGGACGGCGCGCTTTCCTCGCCCTGATAGCCGATGAATTGCGCCGGCGTCTTCAGCTCGCTCGTGCCGTTCTTCAGCGTGACGACCAGCTTGCCGCCATCGACGCTATAACGCGTGGCGTCCGCGTGCGAGCCGTTCGCGAGCGGCGCGGCCTGGTCGAGGAACTTGCGGGCATAGGCGATCACCGCGGCGCCGCGCACCGGATTGAAGGCTTTCTGCTTTTCGGCGCCGCCGGTTTCGGGAATCGCGTCGGTGCCGTACAGCGCGTCGTACAGGCTGCCCCAACGCGCGTTCGCCGCGTTCAGCGCATAGCGCTGATTCGACAGCGGCACCACGAGTTGCGGGCCGGCCTGTTCGGCAATTTCGGTGTCCACGTTGTCGGTCGTGGCCTTGACACCCGCAGGTGCCGGCACGATATAGCCAATGCCTTCGAGAAACGCACGGTACGCTCGCAGATCGCGCACCGGACCCAGATTGGCGCGATGCCAGTTGTCCAGCTCGGTTTGCAGGCGGTCGCGCTCCGCGAGCAGCGCACGGTTCCTGGGCGCCAGCTCGTGCACGAGGGCGTCGAAACCCGACCAGAATGCGGCGCTGTCGATTCCGGTGCCGGGCAGGGCTTCGGTTTCGACGAACTGGTCGAGGTTGGCGGCGACTTGCAGTCCGCCGCGCGTGTTCATCTGAGTCATCGACTGCTCCATCTATCTGAATGAGGCCGATGAGGGGGCATCGGCCCGCGTTGTGCAACGGTGGATTCTTTGCTTCAGGGCCGCCGTTCTGGTTGGCTTATGAACGGCACGGCTCGCAAACTCAGGCGGCGATAGCCGCGATACCTGCCTTGGCGATCTGCGCGTCCTGGTCTGACTTGACGCCCGACACGCCGACCGCGCCGATCACCTGGCCTTCGACGATCACCGGCACGCCGCCTTCCAGCGTGCCTAGCAGCGGCGCGCTCAGGAAAGCGGTGCGGCCATTGTTGATCATGTCTTCGTATACCTTGGTTTCACGGCGGCCAATCGCCGAAGTGCGGGCCTTTTCGGTCGCGATGTACGAACTGGCCGGCGCGCTGCCGTCCAGACGCAGCATGCCGAGCTGATGGCCGCCATCGTCCACCACCACGATGGCGACGGCCCACTGGTGTTTCTCGGCTTCGGCGCGGGCGGCTTCGAGGATGCGGGTCGTTTCGGCGACGGTCAACACGGGTTTGCTCAGCATAGTAAATGTCCTGGTTTGTTTAGAGTAAGGATCGGCTCGACCACCTCGCCACGCGCGCCTGGCACGATG
>Ga0209759_1000250_pt1 | contig 80232 bp, 71 predicted proteins | sample AraplaCL_Col_mMS_FD_184261 | JGI IMG/M metagenome (GOLD analysis project Ga0209759, IMG submission 184261) | Arabidopsis root microbial communities from the University of North Carolina, USA - plate scrape CL_Col_mMS (SPAdes) (version 2) | ecosystem: Host-associated > Plants > Roots >...
GCACCCGCAGCACCCGCAGCACCCGCAGCACCCGCAGCACCCGCAGCACCCGCAACACCCGCAACACCCGCAACACCCGCAACACCCGCAACACCCGCAACAAAAGCGCCCCCGGCCGCCAACCCCGCACCGGCTCCTGCTGATCCCACGGGCCGTTGCTCACCGGCCGAACGACGTCCAACCTGGGACGCGCCAACGCGAGCGGAAGCACCAGAAGCACCAGACACCCCGGCCCCACCCGCCGAACCTGCGACCGAACCCGCCACCGATCCCGCTCCCGGCACAGCCACGCGCGCCCCAGACTCGCGCAACCAACCAGCTGGCGCAACGGGCTCAGCCGGCATCCACGCAGCCTTCTCCGCTTTGAGTGGTTGCGTCTGCATCGGCACATGCCGCGGCGATGTCGTCGCCGCGCCCGTGCGCAGTACCGGCTCGGCCGGCTTCGCCTGGCTGCGTGGCGTTGTCGCGCCCGTGCGCCAGCTCGGCGCAGCGCCACGCGCCGCCGCATCCTTGCCCGCCACGCTCGCCGCGGCGCCGGCCGCAGCCGCGTCGCGTCCACGCGCCGGCGGACGCCAGACTGTCGGGCGCGCATAACGGCCATTGGTTTTAGGCGCCATCGTATTGGCAGCCGGCGAAACATGCGACGGCAAACCGTCGTCGACGCTGCGATGACGCCGCGCTTCCTCGTCGCGTTTGGCGAGGCCGCGCGACAGGCCGAGGCCGAACGCGCCGTCGGCCCAGGCGGCGAAATCGCGCCAGCGGAAATCGATCAGCCAGGGCAGGCTGATGAAGAACAGCGCGAGCGCCGCGAGAGGCGTGCCGATATGCCCAAGCAGATGGCCGAAGCCCGCAACCAGCGCATGGCCGAAGCCATTCACGCCGGCCACGGCGATCAGCGACGCCTCGAGTGTGCAGCTCGCCACCAGCACGCAGGCGAAGCCGAGCCACAGCCGGATCGTGCCGGGGCCGCGCAGACCCGCGCCGCCCGGCAAAGCCGACTTCACGAGACGCCACAAAAGAGGAATGAACCAGACGGCTGACCCGCCGAACCAGCCGAAAACTACCGTGTGCATACTAGACATCAGCGAATGACGGACGCGCAAAAACGCAATCCGTCGAGTTTAACCGGCGAAGCCCGATGCTTCGAAGGCAGACGCAAGTATGCTTGCGTCCAATTGGAAAACAGACCGGCGCGCGGTCTGCCGTCGGTGAAAAACAACGGCTGTCGGGACAGCCTTTACCCGTCATCCGGACCTTCCGGATCGCGGCGCCGCTGTGGGCATCCCGCTTCGCTCATCAGCGCGCCGGCGCATCGACGGGACGATCCTCGACGCGTTCATTTCGTGCTGCTGTCGAAGGTCAGCGTGTCGCCGTTGTCAAGCACCAGTTGCATCTGCTGCGGCGCGCGCATCTGCACGCCGGTGCGGTCGATGTGCGTGAGCGCATTGAGATACGCCCCTTCGATCTGTCCGCCCGGCGTCGCGCATGCCATGCGCGTGCCGCCGAGCGTGCCGAAGCTCAGCTTGCCGTCTTTCAGCGCGTACGAGCCCATGTAACGGTTGCAGCCGGAAAAACCGCTGGCGTGGCGTTGGCCGGTCGAGGTGGAGAGCGTCAACGTGATCGGCTTGCCCTGATCGGCGGCCGGGATCGCGCGCGCCGTGCCGTCGGCCTGTTTCCAGGCGCTCAGCACCCAACTGGTGTCGTCGAGCAGCTGCGCGGCGGCGGGATTGAATGGGTCGGGCGCGGCGGCCTGCTCGTCGGGATGTTTCGGGATCGCACAGGCGCTCAACAGCGCGGCGACGCTCAACGCGGCAATGGCGGTGCGCAGATAAGGGTTGAAGCAAGGGGTGAAGCGCGCAACACGTCGCGCGGAGGAGCTTTGGAGCATGGCGTCGTTCCTCTTCAAACTGGCGAAGGCGTAAGGGTAACGCACTAAGCTCGCCGCACGCGAGAGCAATGGCACGCGAAAGCGCCGATTCGGAGCGCCGCGGCGCCCTTGCGCGCCGCCTTCGCGCCACGCCATTGCCCTGCACGCGCGAATCATGGTGCGGCCGCCGCGAGCAAGGCGCGGCGAGGGGCCCGCATGTTAACATCGTGCTCTATCCAATCCCACCCTCATCCGACTTTTATCTGGAGACCTCATGCAGATCGGCCAACGGATCGGCACGCCGCTTTCTGAATCCGCCACGCGCGTCATGCTGCTCGGCGCCGGCGAGCTCGGCAAGGAAGTGATCATCGCGCTGCAGCGGCTGGGCGTCGAAGTGATCGCCGTCGACCGTTACCCGAATGCGCCGGGTCACCAGGTGGCGCACCGCGCGCACGTGATCGACATGACCGACCGTGCCGCGTTGCGCGCGCTGGTCGAACAGGAGCGGCCGCATCTGATCGTCCCCGAGATCGAGGCGATCGCCACCGACGCGCTCGCCGCCATCGAAAGCGACGGTCTCGCCGAAGTGATCCCGACCGCGCGCGCCACGCAACTCACCATGAATCGCGAAGGCATCCGCCGCCAGGCCGCCGAGGAACTCGGCTTGCCGACCTCGCCGTACGCGTTCGCCGATTCGCTCGACGAACTGCGCGCGGGCATCGCCAAGGTCGGCTATCCGTGCGTGGTGAAGCCGGTCATGTCGTCGTCGGGCAAGGGGCAGTCGGTGCTGCGCAGCGACGCCGATGTCGAACCCGCATGGCAATACGCGCTGGCCGGCGGCCGCGTGAATCACGGCCGCGTGATCGTGGAAGGCTTTATCGACTTCGAATACGAGATTACGCAATTGACCGTGCGCGCCATCGACCCGGCGAGCGGCGAGATCAGCACGTATTTCTGCGACCCGATCGGCCACGTGCAGGTGGCGGGCGACTACGTCGAGTCGTGGCAGCCGCAGCCCATGAGTCCGCTCGCGCTGGAACGTTCGCGCGAAGTCGCGCACAAGGTGACGGCCGCGCTCGGCGGCCGCGGCCTGTTCGGCGTGGAACTTTTCGTGCGCGGCGATGACGTATGGTTTTCGGAAGTGAGTCCGCGTCCGCATGACACGGGTCTCGTCACGCTGTGCTCGCAGCGCTTTTCGGAATTCGAATTGCACGCGCGCGCGATCCTCGGTTTGCCGGTGGATACGTCACTGCGGGCGCCGGGTGCGTCGGCGGTGATTTATGGCGGACTCGACGAGGCCGGCATTGCCTTCGAAGGCGTGGCCGCGGCGCTGGCGGTACCGAACGCGGACCTGCGGCTGTTCGGCAAGCCGGAGAGTTTCGCCAAACGCCGCATGGGCGTGGCGCTCGCCACCGGCGAGAACACCGACGAAGCCCGCTCGCGCGCGAAGCAGGCCGCGGCGGCGGTGCGGCCGGTGTCGGCGAAGTAAGTGACGGCACAACGCAGCGAATCGCGGTAGCCGAAGCGATTCGCCGCGCGCCGTGCAACCCGCGTGTCCGGCGCCATTGCCGCGCGTGCAATCTGAAGTGCTTGGGACTCGTCGAGCCCACCGGAGTAGAGGTAAGTATGGCGCTGGAAATCCGCAACACCACGCGGCGCGGTTGGACCGGCCGACTCGGCACACTCGGCGTGTTGTTTGCGCTGTGCGCCGGCTTGAGCGGATGCGGCCTCGCGGCTGCGCCTTGCCGGGTCGCGTCGGCAGGCCTGAAGATCGTGCCGCTGGTCGGGCATGTCGCCGCCGCGCCGACCGACGCGTGCGCCGACGTGATCGATCCATAACCGGTCCGTCGTCGGTCGTTTAGCCGCAACGCCACGCGCAATGTGCAGCGCGTCACTCGTGTTTGATTGGTAGCAACAATCGAGGCATCTCATGAAGAAATGGCTTGTTGCAGTCACCACGGCGGCGGGTCTCGCGGCGCTATGCGGCGAGGCGTGGGCCGCGCCGTTGCAGTTCTCCGAGATTCAGACCAAAAACCGTCAGACGCACAAATACACCTGCGCGACCGGCAAGATCCTGCACGTCACTTACTGGAACACGGCGAATGGCCAGAGCTTCGCGCTCGTGCCGGTGAAAGGCAAGCAACTGCTGTTCGTCAACACGCTGTCGGCGTCCGGCGCGAAATATCAGGCCGGCAGTTACACGTGGTGGACCAAGGGCCCGCGCGCCGACCTGTACGACGCCATGGCCGGCGAAAACGCGCCGCCCATGCTCTCCGACTGCATCACCATCAATCGCTGAGCGCGATGCGGCGGCTTTCCCTTCCCATGCCGCCGCTTCTTCGTTCGACCCCTGCCTTGCGCCTCGCAGCATTACCCGCCAGCGCACACCGTTTCCATTCGAGTAGTAAGCTGTCCCGCATGGCATTGCCGCCGTGCCGCCGCGTCCTGCCATCGTAGTCATGCCGGGCGCTGCCGGCGTGGCCGTCGTCGTTTTCGATCGTCCGTTTCCGGAGCCCGGGCGTTGGGCTCACGGCCCGCGTCCGTATCATCAAGCGAGACCCTCAATGAAAGCATCGGACCTGTTCGTCAAATCGCTGGAAGCCGAAGGTGTCGAGTACGTGTTCGGCATTCCCGGTGAAGAAAATCTCGATCTCCTCGAATCGCTGCGCCGCTCGAAAATCCGTCTGATCCTCACGCGTCACGAACAGGCGGCCGGTTTCATGGCCGCCACGTACGGCCGTCTCACCGGCCGCACGGGAGTGTGTCTGGCCACGCTCGGGCCGGGCGCGACCAACTTCGTGACCGCCGCGGCGTACGCGCAGCTTGGCGGCATGCCGATGCTGATGGTCACCGGGCAAAAGCCGATCAAGTCGAGCAAGCAGGGGCATTTCCAGATCGTCGACGTGGTGCGCATGATGGAGCCGCTCACCAAGTACACGCGGCAGATCGTCTCGATCGCCAATATCCCGGCGATGGTGCGCGAGGCGGTTCGTCAGGCGGAAGAAGAGCGCCCCGGCGCCACGCACCTCGAATTGCCCGAGGACGTCGCGCATGAAGAAGGCGACGGCAAGCCGATTCCGAAGAGCTTCAGCCGCCGCCCCGTCGCCGAGGAAAAAGCCGTGGCGCGCGCGGTCGAGGCGATCACCGGCGCGAAGCATCCGTTATTGATGATCGGCGCGGGCGGCAATCGCAAGACCACCACCAAAATGCTGCGCGAATTCGTCGACCAGATCGGCATTCCGTTCTTCACGACGCAGATGGGCAAGGGCGTGATCGACGAATCGCATCCCATGTGGCTGGGCAATGCGACGCTCTCTGACGGCGACTTCGTGCACCGCGCGATCGATCATGCGGACTGCATCATCAACGTGGGTCACGACGTGATCGAGAAGCCGCCGTTTTTCATGCGCAGCGGCGACGCGGGCGAGAAAACGGTGATTCACGTCAACTTTCTCGGCGCGGAAGTGGATACCGTTTACTTCCCGCAGATCGAAGTGGTCGGCGATATCGCCAACGCGGTGTGGCAGCTCAAGGAGAGTCTGAAGGAGCGCCAAAAGCATTGGGACTTCACGCGCTTCAAGGAGATCAAGGAGCACTTCGAGGCGCATCTGGCCAAAGGTCAGCACGACGACCGCTTTCCGATGTATCCGGTGCGCGTCGTCAACGACGTGTACGAGACCACGCCGGTGGACGGCATCGTGTGTCTGGACAACGGCATGTACAAGATCTGGTTCGCCCGCTACTACCGCGCGCACGAACCGAATTCGCTGCTGCTCGACAACGCGCTGGCGTCGATGGGCGCGGGCTTGCCGTCCGCGATCGCCACCAAGATCGTGCACCCGGACCGCAAGGTCATGGCCGTGTGCGGCGACGGCGGCTTCATGATGAATTCGCAGGAGCTGGAAACGGCGGTGCGTCTGAAGCTGGACCTGGTGATCCTGATTGTGCGCGACGACGCGTTCGGCATGATCCGCTGGAAGCAGGAAAACATGAACTTCCCGGACTACGGCATGACGCTGAGCAATCCGGATTTCGTCGCGTATGCCGAGAGCTACGGGGCGAAGGGGCATCGCATCGAAACGGCGGCGGAGTTCGCGCCGCTGCTGCGCGAATGTTTCGCGACGCCCGGCGTGCATGTGATCGATCTGCCGATCGACTATTCGGACAACGAGCGCGTGCTGAATCGCGAAATCAAGCGGCTTTCGGCGCAACTGTGAAAGCATCGGATCAAGGAGACGCGTCATGTTGCAAAAGACTTACCCGTACTACCTGGCGAACGTTGCGGTGGCCGCCAACACCGATCTCGAAGTCACCGATAAATTCAGCGGCGAAGTCGCCACCCGCGTCGCGATGGCCGACGCCGCCGCGATCGACAAAGCGATCGGCCATGCCGTCGACGCCATGCCCGCTTTGCGCGCCTTTCCCCCGTTCAAGCGCCAGGCGGTGCTCGAACATTGCGTGAAGCGCTTTCGCGAGCGCTACGACGAGCTGGCGCTGGCGCTGTGCATCGAAGCCGGCAAGCCGATCAACGACTCGAAAGGCGAAGTCACGCGCCTGATCGATACGTTCAAGGTGGCGGCGGAGGAATCGGTGCGCATCGACGGCGAGATCGTCAATCTGGAGATATCGCCGCGCGCCAAGGGCTATCACGGCTATGTGAAGCGTGTGCCGATCGGCCCGTGTTCGTTTATCTCGCCGTTCAATTTCCCGCTGAACCTGACCGCGCACAAGGTCGCGCCGGCTATCGCGGCGGGCGTGCCGTTCGTGTTGAAGCCGGCGAGCCGCACGCCGGTCGGCGCGCTCATCATGGGCGAGATTCTGGCGGAGACCGACCTGCCGAAAGGCGCATTCTCGATTCTCCCCGCGCATCGCGACGGCGCGGATCTGTTTACTACCGACGAGCGATTCAAATTGCTGTCCTTCACCGGCTCGCCCGCGGTGGGCTGGGACCTCAAAAAGAAAGCCGGCAAGAAGAAGGTGATTCTGGAGTTGGGTGGCAACGCGGCCGCGATTGTCGACGGCGATCAGGGTGAGAAGCTCGACTACGTGGTCGACCGGCTCGCGTTCGGCGCGTTCTATCAATCGGGGCAGAGCTGTATCGGCGTGCAGCGGATTCTGGTCCACACGAAAATCTACGATGCGCTGCGCGAGAAGCTGATCGCGAAGACGAAGTCGCTGGTGATGGGCGATCCGAAAGACGAAAAGACCTTCGTCGGGCCGATGATCTCCGAATCCGAGTCCAAACGCCTTGCCGGCTGGATGGACAGCGCGGTGCAGGCGGGCGCGAAAATCGTCGCGGGCGGCAAGGTGGACGGTGCGATGTTCGAGGCCACGCTGCTCGAAGGCGTGAAGCGCGACACGGATCTGTATCGCAAGGAAGCCTTTGGGCCGGTGGCGATTCTGGAGCGCTTCGACGATTTCGGCGCGGCGCTCGCGACCGTCAACGACAGCGACTTCGGCCTGCAAGCGGGCGTGTTCACGGATTCTCTCGCGCATGCGCATCGCGCGTGGGACGAACTCGACGTGGGCGGCGTGGTAATCAACGACGTACCGTCTTTCCGGGTCGACAACATGCCGTATGGCGGCGTGAAGGATTCGGGGCTGGGGCGCGAAGGCGTGCGCTACGCGATCGAGGACATGACTGAACTGCGCTTGATGGTGATGCGCGAGACGTGGTGAGACGCGCTGTCACGCAACTGTCGTCTCCACGAACTACGCTGCGAGCGAGGCGCGCCGGTGCTTTGCCGCGATTTGCCGGCGGGTGCGCCGCCCGCCGGCCCCCGCCTTTCGCGGACGTAAGCAGAAAGCCGGCACATGCGCCATGAGTGTTTTTGCTGAAGTGCTACAATACCGGCCTTTCCGGCGGGTGTTTCCGCCGGCCGGAGCCGGCCGCAATTTTTCCCGCCGTACCGACAGTACCAACGGGTCCCGTGCGGAACGCCGTGGCTCCGCCTTCATCACAATGCCCTCTGCGGTTCCGACCGCGGCCGCGCGCACGCGCGAAGCGCATTTTTAGCGAAAGCCACCATGTCCGACACAGCCGTCACGCCCAGTACTGCGACTTTTGATCAATTCGGCCTCGCGCCCGACATCCTGAAAGCCGTCAAAGAGTCGGGCTATACCATCCCCACGCCGATCCAGGAGCAGGCGATCCCTGTCGTGCTGGCCGGCCGTGACATGATGGGCGCCGCGCAAACCGGCACCGGCAAGACTGCCAGCTTCTCCCTGCCGATCATCCAGCGTTTGCTGCCGCAGGCCAGCACGAGCGCTTCGCCCGCCCGCCATCCGGTGCGCGCGCTGATCCTCACGCCGACCCGCGAACTGGCCGACCAGGTCGCCGCGAACGTGCAGGCGTATGCGAAACACACCGCGCTGCGCAGCGCGGTGGTGTTCGGCGGTGTGGATATGAATCCGCAATCCGAGCAACTGCGGCGAGGCGTCGAGATTCTGATCGCCACGCCGGGCCGTCTGCTCGATCACGTGCAACAGAAAACGGCCAACCTCGGCCAGGTGCAGATTCTCGTGCTCGACGAAGCCGACCGGATGCTCGACATGGGCTTCCTGCCGGATCTGCAGCGCATTCTGAACCTGCTGCCGAAAGAGCGTCAGACGCTGCTGTTTTCAGCCACGTTCTCGGGCGAAATCAAGAAACTGGCCGCCACATATCTGCACAACCCGCAGACCATCGAAGTCGCGCGCAGCAACTCGACCGCGACCAACGTGACGCAGGTCGTGTACGAAGTCGCCGAGGGTGACAAGACCGGCGCCGTCGTGCAGTTGATTCGCGAACGCGGCCTCAAGCAGGTGATCGTGTTCTGTAACAGCAAGATCGGCGCGAGCCGTTTGGCGCGCAGCCTCGAGCGCGACGGCGTGGTCGCGACCGCGATTCACGGCGACCGCACGCAGAATGAGCGGATGCAGGCGCTCGACGCGTTCAAGCGCGGTGAGATCGAAGCGCTGGTGGCGACGGACGTCGCCGCGCGCGGCCTGGACATTGCCGAACTGCCGGCGGTGATCAACTTCGACCTGCCGTTCAATGCGGAAGACTACGTGCACCGGATCGGCCGTACGGGCCGCGCGGGCGCTTCGGGCGATGCGTTGTCGCTGTGCAGCCCGAACGAGCGCAAGCAGCTGGCCGACATCGAGAAGCTGATCAAGCGCCCGCTGGATGTGCAGCGCCTGACGGTGGAGGCGCCGGTGCGGCATCATCATGAAGAACGCGCGCCGCGTCGCGAGCGCAGCAGCGAGGGCCGTGAAGATCGTGGTAGCCGTCGTCGTACTGGGGCGTCGTCGGGTTCGTACGACCGGCCGCATCATCATCGCGCGCAGCCCGTGGATGATTTCTTCCTGAAGCCTTATGAGCCGTCGCCTTCTTCGGTTCGCAAGATCGAGGAAGCTGCTGCTTCGGCCGCGCCGCAAAAGCCGGCGTCCAAGCAACCGCTGGCAGCGCTGCTGGGCGGGTTTGGGATGCCGCGGAAGTCGTCCTCGTCTACCTGATTTAGTTCGCTGGCGCGGCTCGGTTTATCTCAAGGGACCGGGCTTGGCCGCAAGCGGGGCGCCGCTTGAAGCGCTGCAAGATTTGGGGCGCTTCGAAAACTCACGCCGCACGTTACCGCACCACGTACCACACAGCATGCCGGTTGCCGCAGTCAGTCTGCGCAATGCGCGCCGCGCCCGGCGAAATCATTTTCAAGCGCGAATCGCGTTCACGCTGCTGGTAAGCCCATGCGTTTTGCCCATGCCGCCGTGGCGGCAGCATAAAAGCCGTCTAGCGTCGTCTGGGCCGGGGCGTTTTCCAGATCGAGCCCGAGGTGCCGTGCCGCCGCGCTCAGTGCTTCGAGCGGCTTCTCGCTGTCCAGCGCTGTGGCGCCGTTCTGCTTGCTGAGTTTCTCGCCCGCTTCATTCGTGACGACGGGCACATGCAGATATTCCGGTGTCGGCACGCCCAGGCAGCGCTGCAAATAGATCTGCCTTGCCGTTGAGTCCATCAAATCCGCGCCGCGCACGATGTGCGTGATACCCGCGTCCGCGTCGTCGACGACCACCGCCAGTTGATACGCCCATTGGTCGTCCGCGCGCTTCAGCACGAAGTCGCCGACCTCGGTGGCCAGATTCTGCGTCTGTTTGCCTTGCCAGCGGTCTTCGAACGTGATGACCGCACTGTCGCCGTCGGGCACGCGCAGGCGCCAGGCGCGCGCCGGTTTGCCGTGCAGGCCGTCGCGACATGTGCCGGGATAGGCGAGGGTCGTATTGCGCGCGTGCGCGTTGAGCAGCGAGTCGGCGATTTCCTTGCGCGTGCAGCCGCACGGATAAATCACGCCCGTCGCTTTCAATTGCTCCAGCGCTTCCTGATAGCGCGGCATCCGCGTGCTTTGCCAGACAGGCGGTTCGTCCGCGTGCATGCCGAAGCGTTCGAGCGTGGCGAGGATGTCTTCGGCGGCGCCCGGCACGGTGCGCGGGCCGTCGATGTCTTCAACGCGAACCAGCCATGCGCCGCGATGCGCACGCGCATCCAGCCAGCTGGCTAGCGCGCTGACCAGCGAACCGAAATGCAATGGCCCGGTAGGTGAGGGCGCGAAACGTCCCCGGTAGGTCATGGCCGAGCGGTGGCGTGGTGCGCCGCCACCATCACGCGGCGCGCGCCGCCTTGCTGTCCGGATGGCATTCCGGACATGTCTTGCCGGCTACGTACAGCGGCGATTCTTGCGCTTCCGGCGGGACCACCGCGCGGCAGCCGAAGCATTGCGTGGTCTTGCTGGGCTCGAGTTGCGGATTGAGCGCGGTGCGGTAGTCGAATACGAAGCAGTCGCCGTGATAGTGCGCGCCGCCCACTTCCTCGAAGTATTTCAGAATGCCGCCTTCGAGCTGATACACGTTCTCGATGCCGACTTCCTTCATGTGGATCGCGGCCTTCTCGCAGCGAATCCCGCCCGTGCAGAACGACACCACCGTCTTGCCTTCCAGGTCGGCGCGATTTTGCTCGATCACCTCGGGAAACTCGCTGAATTTCGTAATGCGGTAGTCGAGCGCATTGTCGAACGTGCCGACGTCGACCTCGAACGCATTGCGCGTGTCGAGCATCACGACCGGACGGCCCTGGTCGTCGTGCCCGCGGTCCAGCCAGTCTTTGAGCGTAGGCGCGTCGACGAACGGCGCGCGGCCAAGCTCCGGCCGGATGGCCGGCTTTTTCATCGTGATGATCTCGCGCTTGAGCTTGACCAGCATGCGGGTGAACGGCTGCTTGTCCGACAGACTTTCCTTGAACTGCAGATCCACGAACTTGCCTTCGAACAGCGCGTCGTGGCGGATGTAGTGGATGAAGGCGTCGGTGTTTTCGCGCGTGCCGGCGACGAACAGATTGATGCCTTCCGGCGCGAGCAGAATGGTGCCCTTCAAGCCAAGCGCGTTGCAACGTTCCGTGACGAACGGGCGCCATGCGGCGGTGTCTTCGATAGTCGCGAAATGATACGAAGAGAGATTGACGATACTCATGAGTGTCCAGCGGTAAGAAGTGACCGGCCTCGCGGAAACCGGGGCGCATTGGGCTGCCCGCCTTCAAACGCCATACGGCGCGGCCACGTCGAATAGAGCGAAACCCGTATTATCCCTCAACCCGGCTCTTTCCCCGACTCGGCCGAATGACCAACGGGTTGCGGTAGCGCAAATCGTTCGTTAACTTGCTGTCGATTTGCTCTGCGCGAGCGTCCGTTCGCGTGCTCGGCCAACGTAGAAGCGCCTGTGCACGCGGCTCGCGCAATGGTGTCCTAAGCCGATCGGCCAACGCGTCGTTTCGGCCTGAAAAGTCCGGACGGGTGGCGTTACAATGTCGCTCATGTCAGATCCCCGCTTCGTCCATCTCCGCGTTCACTCCGAATTCTCGATTGCCGACGGCATCGTGCGTCTTGACGACATCGTCAAGGCCGCGGCCAAAGACGGTCAGGGCGCGCTCGCCCTCACCGATCTCGGCAACGCATTCGGCCTCGTCCGTTTTTACAAGGAAGCCCGCGGCAAAGGGGTCAAACCCATTGCCGGCTGCGACGTCTGGATCACCAATCCGGACGACCGCGACAAGCCTTCCCGTTTGCTGCTGCTCGTCAAAGACCGGCGCGGCTATCTGAACCTGTGCGAACTGCTCAGCAAGGCATCGCTCACCAATCAGTACCGCGGTCGCGCGGAGGTCGAAGCAGGCTGGCTGGAATCCGGTCTCGGCGAAGGCTTGCTCGCACTATCAGGCGCGCAGCAGGGCGACGTCGGCCTCGCGCTTGCGGCGGGTAATGAGGAAGCGGCCAAACGCAACGCGTTGCACTGGGCGAAGGTGTTCCCGGGCGGCTTCTATATCGAGTTGCAGCGCAGCGGCCAGCCGGGCGGCGAGCAGTACGTGCAACAGGCGGTCGCGCTCGCGGCGTCGCTGAAATTGCCGGTGGTCGCCACGCATCCCATGCAGTTCATGACGCCGGACGACTTCACCGCGCACGAAGCGCGCGTGTGCATTTCCGAAGGCGACATTCTGGCCAATCCGCGCCGCTCGAAGCGCTTTACGCCAGAGCAGTACTTCCGCACGCAGGAAGAGATGGCGGCGTTGTTCGCGGACATTCCGTCGGCGCTCGCCAACTCGGTCGAAATCGCCAAGCGTTGCAACCTCACGCTCGAACTCGGCAAGCCCAAGCTGCCGCTGTTCCCCACGCCCGACGGCATGTCGCTCGACGACTACCTCGTGCAGCTATCGAAAGAGGGTCTCGAAAAGCGTCTCGAGCAGTTATATCCGGACGCGGCCGAGCGCGAAGCGCAACGCGAAACGTATTACGCGCGTCTCGAATTCGAGTGCGGCACGATCATCAAGATGGGCTTTCCCGGCTACTTCCTGATCGTGGCGGACTTCATCAACTGGGCGAAGAACAACGGTGTGCCGGTCGGTCCGGGCCGGGGCTCGGGCGCGGGTTCGCTGGTCGCGTACGCGCTCGGCGTGACCGACCTCGACCCGCTGCGCTACAACCTGCTGTTCGAACGTTTCCTGAATCCGGAGCGGGTGTCCATGCCCGACTTCGACATCGACTTCTGCCAGCACGGCCGCGATCGCGTGATCCAGTACGTGAAGGAAAAGTACGGTGCGGACGCCGTGTCGCAGATCGCCACCTTCGGCACGATGGCGGCGAAGGCGGCGGTGCGCGACATCGGCCGGGTGCTCGACCTCGGCTACATGTTCACGGACGGCATCGCCAAGCTGATTCCGTTCAAACCGGGCAAGCACGTCACCATCGCCGACGCGATGAAAGAAGAGCCGCTCCTGCAGGAGCGTTTCGACAACGAAGACGAAGTGCATCAGCTGCTCGAACTCGCGCAGCGGGTGGAAGGGCTGACGCGTAACGTCGGCATGCACGCGGGCGGCGTGCTGATCGCGCCCGGCAAGCTGACCGATTTCTGCCCGCTGTATACGCAGGGCGACGAAAGCGGCGTCGTGAGCCAGTACGACAAAGACGACGTCGAAGCCGTCGGCCTCGTGAAGTTCGACTTTTTGGGTCTGACCACGCTGACGATTCTGGATTGGGCCGAGCGCTATATCCGCCGTCTCGATCCGTCCAAGCAGGACTGGTCGCTCGGGCAGGTGCCGCTCGACGACCCGGCGTCGTTCTCGATCCTGAAGAAAGCGAATACGGTCGCCGTGTTCCAGCTGGAAAGCCGTGGCATGCAAGGCATGCTGAAAGACGCGCAGCCTGACCGTTTCGAGGACATCATCGCGCTGGTCGCGCTGTATCGTCCGGGCCCAATGGACCTGATCCCGAGCTTCTGCGCGCGTAAGCACGGCCGCGAAGTGGTCGAGTATCCGGATCCGCGTGTCGAATCTGTTCTGAAAGAGACCTACGGCATCATGGTCTACCAGGAGCAGGTCATGCAGATGGCGCAGATCATCGGCGGCTATTCGCTGGGCGGCGCCGACTTGTTGCGTCGCGCGATGGGTAAGAAGAAGGCCGAGGAAATGGCCGAGCATCGCGAGTTGTTCCGCCAGGGCGCCGCGAAGAACGGTCTGACCGCGGAAAAAGCGGACGAAATCTTCGACTTGATGGAGAAGTTCGCGGGCTACGGCTTCAACAAGTCGCACGCGGCGGCGTATGCGCTGCTCGCGTACTACACGGCGTGGCTGAAGGCGCATCATCCGGCGGAATTCATGGCGGCGAATATGTCGCTCGCCATGGACGACACGGACAAGGTCAAGATCCTGTTCGAAGACTGCCTCACGAACAAGATGGCGGTGCTGCCGCCTGACGTGAATTTGTCCGCGTACCGCTTCGAACCGGTTGCCGAGCCTGACGGCAAGCGCTCGAAAACGATCCGCTACGGCCTCGGTGCCATCAAGGGCAGCGGCCAGAACGCGATCGAGGAGATCCTGCGCGCGCGCGAAGAAGGTCTGTTCATCGACATCTTCGACTTCTGCAACCGGGTCGATCGCCGCATCGTCAATCGCCGCACGGTCGAGGCTTTGATCCGCGCCGGCGCGTTCGACACCTTGCATGCGAATCGCGCGCAACTGATCGCGTCCGTCTCACTCGCCATGGAAGCCGCCGAGCAGGCGAGCGCCAACGCGTTGCAGGCGGGTCTGTTCGACATGGGCGACGCGCCCTCGCAAGGTCACGAACTGGTCGACGAGCCGGAGTGGCCCGAGAAAAAGAAATTGCAGGAAGAGAAGGCCGCGCTCGGCTTCTACCTGTCGGGCCATCTGTTCGACGCCTACAAGAACGAAGTGCGCCGCTTCGTGCGTCAGAAGATCGGCGAACTGAAGGAAGGGCGCGACAAGCTGGTCGCGGGTGTGATCGCATCGCTGCGCACCCAGATGACCCAGCGCGGCAAGATGCTGATCGCGCTGCTCGACGACGGCACCGGCCAATGCGAAGTCACGGTGTTCAACGAAACATTCGAAGCGCACAAGCAACTGTTCAAGGAAGACGAACTGCTGGTCGTCCAGGGCCAGGCGCGTAACGATGCGTTCACGGGCGGCATCCGCTTCACTGTCGACACGGTCATGGACCTCGGCCGTGCGCGCTGCCGTTACGCGGAAGCGGTCAAGGTGCAGATGAACGGCAATGCGGACGCGCTGGCGTTGCGTCGCGTGCTCGAAGCGCACAGCGCGGGCAAGGACGAACCGCAAGCGGTCGCGGCGCCGGCCGCTTCATCGCGAGGTGGAAATGGTGGAAATGGCGGCGGCAACTGCGGTGGCCGTAATGGCGGCGGCTATGGGGGAGGTGGCCAGCGTCAGGCGGTACAAATCCCGAACGGGCTTGCCGTTCAGGTGGTCTATCGCAGCCAGAATGCGGAAGGCGAAATGCGTCTGGGCGACGCATGGCGCGTGAAGCCGACCGACGAACTGCTCGCAGCGTTGCGCGGCGAGTTCGCGGGAAGTTCGATCGAGATAGTCTATTGATCGGTCAGGAGGCCTGCGCGGCTAAAGTCTCACGACCTATCGCCGCGCCTTCTCGCCCAGTCGCGCCAGCTTCAAAAACCGGTAATACACCGTCTCTGCATTGAAGATCGCGACCATGAGACCGGCGCGGCCGTCCAGAAAACCACGCCGCAACAAGTAAGTCCGCACGAACGCCCACGCACCGCGCCCGAGTGCCTTGCCGAAGCTGCCGCGCTGACCTGCCGCATGACGTTGCTGGGCGCCCGCTGTCGAATACGCGTCGAGCTTGCGCAACACGCCTTCGAAGTCCTCGTAGGAGTAATGCATCAGCTTGCCGCTGAGCCGCTGGGCCGGCGTGTCGAACACCAGCCGCTCGTGCACGAGGTCGTCGGAGAATCGCGCGGCGCGGCGTTTGAAGAGGCGCGGAATCCAATCCGGATACCAGCCGCTGTGATGAATCCAGTGGCCGCAAAAACTCGACAAACGGTCTACCGCGTAGACATCGGCAGTGGGGGCCAGCAGCGCCGCGCGAATCGCCGACGCCAGTTCCGGCGAGACGATTTCATCGGCATCGATCGAAAGTATCCAGTTGGTGCTGAGCGCGTCGACCGCGCGATTCTTTTGCGGGCCGAAGCCCGGCCAATCGGTCTGTTCGATCACGCGAGCGCCGTGCGCGCGGGCGATCTCGGCGGTGCCGTCGGTGCTGCCGCCGTCGATCACGACGATCTGATCGGCGAAGGCCACGGCTTGCAGGCATTCAGCCAGCCGCGCCGCCGCGTTTTTAGTGATGATGGCGACGCCGAGGGTGGTTTCTTGCATACGTGAGTAGCGTAAGGGCGGAGTGACGGCGGAGTGACGGAGCGAAGCGCGCAGGCAAGCCACGCGAAACGAGTCGCACCGGGAGTATACACAGCCGGCTTCTAACCGCCGACGCTCACCCCCAAGCGTTTACAATGCTCCTTTTCGATATTCCGCCCGGCCGGCATTCCGTCCGCCGCGCGGCAGCCGTTCCGCCTTCTCAGAGGATTCCTTGAGCGCGAAGCCAACGTTAAGCAAACCCATCGGTTCAGGCGAGGCGTCGTCGGCCGCCGTCGTCTTTAAACGGCTCTGGCCGTATATCCAGCCGCTGATCTGGGTTCTCCTCGGCGCAATCGTCGCCATGGCCGTCAGCGCCGCCACCGACGCGGCGATCCCAGCCTTGCTCAAGCCTCTGCTGGACAAGGGCTTCGGCGCGCACGCCAACGACAAGACAAAATGGTTCGTGCCGGCCGCGGTGATCGGCCTCGCGCTGGTTCGCAGCCTGTCGCAATACGCGTCCGGGTATCTGCTCGCGTACGTGACGAACAAGATCCTGCTCGACCTGCGCCTGAAGATGTTCAGCCGCATGATTCACACGAGCGTCGCGTTCTTCCAGCGCGAAACCGCGAGTACGGTCATCAATGCGATCGTCTTCGAGGTGAACCAGATTCTCAACGTGCTGCTGAGCGTGCTGGTCACGCTGGTGCGCGATTCGCTCACGGTGGTCTTCCTGCTCGGCTATCTGTTCTATCTGAACTGGCGTCTGACGCTGATCGTCGCGGTGCTGCTGCCGGCCATCGGCTGGCTGGTCGGCAAGATCAACCGCCGCTTGCGCCGTCTGAACCGCGAGCATCAACTGTTGACCAATGAGCTTTCGTACATCGTCGAAGAATCCGTGGGCGGCTATAAGGTCGTCAAGGTGCACAACGGCGAGCAGTACGAGATGGACCGCTTCGAATCGATGAGCAAGCGTCTGCGCGGCTACGCCATGCGCATGACCGTGTCCGGCGGCCTCGCGCAGCCGTTGACGCAGTTCCTCGCGTCGATCGCGCTCGCCGTCGTGATTACGATCGCGGTGGTGCAGTCGTCGTCGGATCAGACCACGGTCGGCGGTTTCGTCGCCTTCGTCACGTCGATGCTGCTGATCATCTCGCCGCTCAAGCATCTGATGGACGTGAACCAGCCGCTGCAACGCGGCATGACGGCGTGCGAACTGATCTTCGGTCTGATCGACGAGCCGTCCGAGCCGGCAGGCGGCGGCAAGCCGCTTGAGCGCGCGCGCGGCGAAGTGGAATTCCGCGACGTCTCGTTCAACTACAGCGCCAACGCCACGCACAACCGCCACACGCTCGACCAGGTGTCGTTCAAGGTGGCGCCGGGCGAAATGGTCGCGCTCGCGGGCCCGTCGGGCAGTGGCAAGACCACGCTGGTGAATCTGCTGCCGCGCTTTTTCGATCCGACCGCCGGCCAGATTCTGGTCGACGGCGTGGCGATCCCCGAATACGATCTGCACGCGTTGCGCAGTCAGATCGCGATGGTGAGCCAGGACGTGGTGCTGTTCAACGACACGGTCGCCAATAACGTCGCCTACGGCCAGACGGCCGATCCCGACAAGGTCAAGGCTGCGCTGCGCGCGGCCAATCTGTGGGACACCGTCGAGGCCATGCCGAAAGGCATCGACACACTGGTCGGCGACAACGGCTTGATGCTCTCGGGCGGCCAGCGGCAGCGTCTGGCGATCGCGCGCGCGATCTACAAGGACGCGCCGATCCTGATCCTCGACGAGGCCACCTCGGCGCTGGATTCAGAGTCCGAGCGCCACGTGCAGGCCGCGCTGGAAACCTTGATGAAGGGCCGCACGACACTCGTCATCGCGCACCGGCTGTCGACCATCGAGCGCGCCAGCCGGATCCTCGTCATGGAAGCGGGGCGGATCGTCGAGAGCGGCAGCCATCGCGAGCTGCTGGCGCAAGACGGGCTGTACGCGCATCTGCACCGCATCCAGTTCCAGCAGACCGCGGCCTGAAGCGAACGACACGTCGATCCGTCATTCGGGTTTCCATTCACGCGGTCCGCCAACCCGGACCGTGCATGATTTCTCCCTCTAATATTTGACGAGGCGCAGGCGCGCGCTGTCTGAATGAAGAAACTTGGACTCTCCAGTAACGCCCTGCGGCACAGCGGCGGGCTCGAGCGCTACGCCATGGATCTTGTGCGTGGCTTCGCCGCGCTCGGCGTGGAACCGGCTTTTTTCGCGCGCCGTTTCGACGCGTCGCTGCCCGAATTCAAGCTGGTCGAGCCGCACCGTATCAACGTCTCGTTCCTGCCGGGCAAGCTGCGCGATCGCTGGTTTTCGTGGCGCTTGCGCGCGGCGCGGCGCGCGGCGCAGGTCGATGTGCTGATCGGCTGCAACCGCGTCGATTCGTCGGAGATGGCGATCTGCGGCGGCACGCATCTCGGCTTCTTGCGGGCCACCGGTCGCGAGCGGAAGCGCTCGGACGATTGGCAGATCGCGCTGGAGCGCCGCCAGTACGAGCGCTCGAAAGTCGTGGTGGCGCATTCGCAGTTGATGCACGACGAACTGCGCGAACTGTACGGCGTGGACGAAGCGAAGATCCGCGTGCTGTATCCGCCCGTCGATGCCGCTCGCTTCGCGCCGACCGACGCCGCCACGCGCGCCGCGTTGCGTCATAAATATGGTTTCGCCGACCACGAAATCGTCCTGCTGTTTCCGTCGAGCAGCCATGAGCGCAAGGGCTTGCCGCTCATCGAAGCCGCGCTGCGCGACACGTCGCTGCCTGTGGTGGTGGCGGTGGCCGGGCGGCCGCCCGCGCGCACATCCGAACGGCTGCGCTATATCGGCTATGTGAAAGAGCTCGCCGAGTGCTATCAGGCCGCGGACTTCACGATCCTCGCATCGACCTATGAGCCGTTCGGCCTCGTCGGCATCGAATCGGTGATGTGCGGCACGCCGGTTATTTTCCCGTCGAGCATCGGCTGCTGCGATGCGATCGCGCCGCACGCGAAGTTCGTTTTCGCGCCGCACGACCTCGCCGACCTGCGTGCCACACTCGAGCGTGCGGTGCGCGCGCACGGCGACGGCACGTGTCGCGCGCCGTCCGAACTTGCCCGCGACGCGGTGCTTTACGACGCAAGCGTGACCGCTCACGCAAGCGCGCTGTTGACGCTGGCGCGGCAGATCGACGCCTCGCGCTAGGACCCGCCGCAGGGTTGCCACGTAAGGCGCGGGCGGCCCTGCTGGGCGCGGTTTTGCGTCGTTCGGCGGCAGGGCCACATGTTATAATTTTGTGCTATCAACGCTCGAACTCAATTCGAGCCGAACACCCCTTTTATTTCATCGAGCTTTCCATGCCGGCCTGGACAGGCGGCGGGCGAGAGGCGCCGCGTCCGAGCCGCGCCAGCCCGCCGTGACGGGGCCGTCGCCGCTGCACTGGAGGCCTTCGGGAAGAATACCGCTGGAGATTGTGCATGGCGAACGCGACCTCGCGCCGGGTATCGGCGTACAGCAAGATCGCGGCGGGAACCCACGCGCCGATGAGCCTATGAGTCGGCTTGCCGGGCGTCTTCGTATTTTTGCGCGGGCCATTCCGCGACTGCTGATCAAGCCATTGCGCCGCGAGCCACGCCACCCGCGCCGTATCCTGATTGCGCATCATCTATTGCTGGGCGACACGCTGCTGCTCACGCCGTTGCTCGCCAAGCTGCGCGAGCAATACCCCCAGGCGCAGATCGTTCTCACCTGTCCGAAGGCGATCGTGCCGTTGTATGCCGGCCGGCCTTTCGACGTCACGGCCTTGCCGTTCGATCCGCGCGATTCGAAGTCCGTGCGCAACGTTTTGCTTTCCGGACCTTACGACATCGGCATGGTGCTCGGCGACAACCGTCACAGTTGGCTCGCATTGGGCGCGGGTTGCCGCTGGATCATCGGGCACGCGGGCGACCGCCCGGCCTGGAAAAACTGGCCGCTCAACCGCAGCCTGCCGTATCCCGACACGGCGGCGGCCTGGGCCGACCTCGCCACGGAACTGATCGACGGGCCGCCGCCGCGCGCTTATCGCCCGGCCGACTGGAGCGCGCCGCAGCACGCGGCGCTGCCCGAGCCCTCGCTGCTGACAAAGCCTTACGTCGTGCTGCATCCGGGCGCGAGCACGAGCGTCAAACGTTGGCCCAACGCGCGCTGGCGCGAGCTTGCGCAACGCGTCGAAGCACTCGGCTATTTGCCGGTATGGACCGGCGGCCCGGGCGAAGCGGAACTGATTCGCGCGATCGACCCGGACCCGCATCATCCGAATCTGGCGGCGCGGCTCGGTCTCGGCGAGTTATGGCATCTGTTTGCCGGCGCGCAAGCCGTGGTTTGTCCCGATACCGGCGTCGCGCATCTGGGGCGTCTGATTGGGGTGCCCACCCTCGCGCTGTTCGGGCCGGGCAACGCGCTGATTCACGGCGCGGGCCGCTATTGGCGCGAGGTGCCCTTCGTGCCGATTACGATCGCCGATATGCCGTGCCGCGATCAGCCTTTTATTTTTCGGCGGGAGGTAGCATGGGTGCGACGCTGTGATCGCAACGAGACGACCTGCGTCGCGTGGCGCGGCGACCATGCCGACTGTATGGGCCGGCTGTCGGTCGAGTCGGTATACAACGCATTGCAAAATGTTCTGGTGAAAGTGTAATGACTCACACGGCTGCGCGAGTGGAGCGCGTGTTCTGGGTTGCCTGTCCGGTCATTCTGTTCGTGGTGATGTTCGGCCACATGACGGCGATCGTCTTCAATGCGCTCGCCCTGATGGCGCTCGGCGTGGCGGCGGCGGCCTGGTCGCCGGAGCGGCCCTCGCTGTGGCGCTGGCCGCTGGCGTTGCCCATCGCGGGCTGGGCCGGCTGGAGCCTCGCCTCGGTCGCGTGGTCCATGTATCCGATGATCAGCCTGCACGCGTGGTGCGACGAGGTGCTTTATCCGCTGGTGTCGTTCTGGGGCTTCTGGCTATTCGGCACGCAACTGCGGCGGCCCGAGCCCGTGGTGGCCGTCAACTGGATCGCCTGCCTGGCGGTCGCCGTGATCAGCGCGCTCAACTGGGGACATTTGCAGCCGCCCACCGCCAATACCTTCCCCATGCATTTCTATAACCGCGTCGGCCACACCAGCACGCTCGCGGTATTTGCCATGGCGCTGTTCGCGGGCTTCCTGCTGCGGCCGCGCTGGCGCGTGATCGGTGCGAGCGGCATCGTGCTGTGCCTCTTCATTGGCCTCGCCACGCTCAACCGGTTCTTCTGGCCGGCGGCCGCCGCGGCGCTGCTGGTCGCGCTGTTCCCGCTGTACCGGCGGCGCCTGCCGCTGGCGTTGCTGGTGGTCGCCGTCGTGGGCGCGGCCGGCGTCGGCACGCTCGAGCTGAGTTCGCGTTTGCGCTCGGCCGCGCTGCCTCCTGCGGCGCAGCAGCCGCATGATCTGGCGATCGAAGGTCATCAGGTGTACGTGCCGGGTTCGCTGTCCGCGATCGGCGACACGGTATCCGCCGACACGCGTCCGAAGCTCTGGGCGTTCTATATCCGCGAGGCCGAGCGCCACGCGTGGGTCGGCGTGGGCTTCGGCAAGCCGCTGCCGGGTATCGTCTATCGCAGCGAAATGCCGGCCAGTCTGCTGGCGGTCGAACCGCAAGCACTGACGCATGCGCACAATCTGTTCATCAACACGTGGTTGCAGACGGGATTCGTCGGCGTGGTACTGCAGACCGTGCTGTTGCTGTGCCTTGCCCTGCGTTTCTGGCGCTTGCGGGCAGTCAAGCCGTGGCTGTGCGCCGCGGGCGTCGCGCTGGTGGCCGGCATGATCGCGAAAAATTCGACGGATGATTTCATGTGGCAGACCACCATGCTTGCATTCTGGGCTTTTGCGGGCCTGCTGCTAGGCTGCGCAGAACAGGCTCGCGCGCCGGGCGCGGCGTCGAGCGGGACTGCACGTGGGCAATCCACGGCGGCACGCAGTGAACAGCGGCGCGAAGCGCCAACGGCCGAGTTGGGCGAATAACCGAGATGACGAACGTGAACTCCCACTCAGTTGAAGCTGACCGCACTCCGCTGCGCATCCTGTTTCATATCAACGATTTCGGCAAGGGCGGCACGGAGACCGCGTTGCTTTCCTGGCTGAAGACTCTCGACCGGAGCCAGTTCGCGCCAAGCCTTTCGGTAGCGTATCCGACCGATGACCTGACGTTCTGGCGCGCACAGTCGATTCCCGAAGACGTTCCCGTCCACGTACTCGCCTCGTCGAAATGGATGTACGCGCTGCATCAGGCGGCGCGCCGGCGCAAGCTCGGCACCGGCGAGAAGTTATTGCACAAGCTGTCAACTTACGGCGCGATCCGGCCGTTGCTGGCGTTGCGTATGCGGCATCTCGTCAGGCAACACGATCTGGTCTGCGATTTCGATTTTTCGCTGCGCCATATGGCGGGCAGTTGCAATGTTCCCTGGTTCGGCGTGAACCATTTCAGCCTCGCGGCACGGCTCGGCAGCAAGAGCGCGCGATACATCGCGCGGCGTGTGCGGCATTACGCGCGTTACTCGGCCATCACCGTGCTGATCCCCGCCATGCTGCACGAGGCGCGGGAACTCTTTTCGACAACCGGCGTGGACATGGACATCGTCGAGTTGCCGAATGTGATCGACGTCGACGCGCTGCGCTCCGCGGCGCGTGCGGAGATCAAACGTCCGGCCGAGTCGTTCATTGTTTCGGTGGCGCGTCTGGACGAAGGTCAGAAGGACCACAAGACCTTGTTGCGAGCCTATGCCCAGTTGCGTGAGCGCGGCCGCTGCGAGGCGGCGCTCGTCCTGATCGGCGACGGGCGCGACCGGGGCGAACTGGAGCAACTCGCCGAGCAACTGGGGATCGGTGCGTCGGTGCAGTTTCTTGGCTTCTGTGCGAATCCGCTGCCCTATATCCGGCAGGCGGAAATGCTCGTCCTGAGCAGCCGCTACGAGGGTTGCGCCGTGGTGCTCGGCGAGGCGATGGCGCTCGGCACGCCGGTGCTGTCGACGGATTGCCCGACCGGTCCGCGAGATATGCTGGAAGGTGGCAAGGCCGGCCTGCTGGTGCCGATCGGCGACGTGGACGCCATGGCGCTCGCCATGGAACGTCTGCTGACGGACACCGAACTGCGCCGCAGCGTCGCGCAAGCCGCGCTGCAAAAAGTCGAGACCTTCACGCCGCCGCGCGCCAATCAGCGGATGCTGGATCTGGCGTTGCGCCTGCTGGCGAAGCAGGGCTCGCCGTCGGGCGTGATGGAAGCTCGCTGAAGCGCAAGCCCAAGATTCACACGCCGCCGGTCACCAGCGGCAACACTGTCAAGTCTGGATGCGTGCCTTCCACGATGCTGCGGCCCACGTGCACGGCTTCATACACGGCTTCGTCCTCGCCCGCGAAGCTCTCTTCGCCGTCGGGGTGAAACGGCACCGCATGGCCCGGAATGGCCGGGTCCGCGCCCGGATGGCAAACGTAGCCGACATACGTGTAGCGCTGATTCGCCGCGGTCGGCGTGTGCCCTTCGCTCGGCGGGTTTTTCAGAAACGGCGCTACGTGAATCTCGAATCCCTCGTATTCCACCATCTGCCAAGCTGCGGTTTGATCGGCCATGGCCGCCTCCGTCTAGTCACGTGCTTGTCAAAAAGTCTAGGTGATTTCAACGTGAAGCGCGCTCAAAACGGCTACGGCTAAACCACTACGGCTTGATGGCGCCGAGTTGCTTGAGCAGCGTCAGGTTGTCTTCGAGGTGCCAGTTTTCGACGATGCGGCCGTCTTTCACGCGATACAGATCGAAGGCCTGGAAGTCGACGGTCTGGCCGCTGCCTTTGAGGTCCTGAAACTGCCCGGTGAAATGGCCATGGAAATGCAGATGAACCGAAGCGCGATCGCCGGCTACCACGAGGTCGTCGATTTCCGCGTGCAGGTCGGGCACCGCCGCGCGAAAACCCTTCGATGCCTGCAGCGGACCGTCAGGACCTTGCGGGCGTCCATCCGGCAAGGTGCGGTCGATGAAGGCGGCCGACAGTGCGAGCTTTGCGTAGGCATTGTCGCCGGTGTTCCAGAAGGCGGCGTAGCGGCGGGCGGTCAATACGACTTCGGCGCTTTGCGCCGAGCTCGACGCGACAGCGACGTGGTGCGGCACGGGCAGGTCGGCGTCGCTTGCGGCGTGAGCGCTCAAGGCGCCGGTGAGGCTCGCGGCGACCAGCATATGACGGGTGATCCGGGAGAGAAAAGAGGTGGACATGGCGCGCTCCAGACAAAGAGTTGAAGTGGATGAAGCGCATTCTCCAGCGCAAAACCGCATTTGATAATCGGTCTGTCGCTTAAAGGATTTTCGGGTTTTATTTGAAAATGGCGACTGCGCCGTGAAGGCTCGGGCGATGAAGTAACAGAGTCCTTCCAGCCGCCCGCGCGACGTCTATCGTCAGATAGAATGGTGCGCTTTGCCCGTTCACGACCTTGCCCATGTGGTTCAAAAACCTTCAGCTTCACCGTCTTCCCGCTCCGTGGTCCGTCACCCCGGAACAGATGCAAAAGTGGCTCGCGCCGCACGCGTTCGCGCCCGGCAATAGCGTCGAGATGCAAAGCCATGGCTGGGCGTCGCCGCGTGATAACGATTCGCTGGTGTACGCGCTCAACGGCCAGATGTTGCTGGTGTTTCGCGCCGAAAAGAAACTGCTGCCGGCCTCGGTCGTCACGCAGGTGACCAAGGAACGCGCGCTCGAACTCGAGGATCAGCAAGGCTTCAAACCCGGCCGCAAGCAGATGCGCGAACTCAAGGAACAGGTCACCGACGAACTGTTGCCGCGCGCTTTCAGCATTCGCCGAGACACGCGCGTGTGGATCGATTGCAAGAACGGCTGGCTCGTGATCGACGCCGCTTCGCAAGCGGTCGCCGATGAAGTGCGCGGCCTGCTGGTCAAGTCGATCGATCAATTGCCGCTCGGCACGGTGCGCGTCACGCACTCGCCGGTCGCGGCCATGACCGGATGGCTGCTATCCGGCGAGGGTCCCGCCGGCTTCACGCTCGACCAGGACACCGAGTTGCGCTCGCCCACCGAAGGCAACGCGACCGTGCGCTATGTCGGACATACTTTGGATGCCGAAGATATGCGCCGTCATATCGAAGCCGGCAAGCAATGCATGCGGCTCGCGATGACATGGAACGATCGCGTGTCGTTCGTGCTGACGCCTTCGCTGACGATCAAGCGTATCGCGCCGCTCGACGTGCTGAAGGAAGCGAGCGATCCCACCGCGCAAAACGACGACGAACGCTTCGACTCCGACGTCACGCTGATGACCGCCGAACTCGACCGCATGCTGAGCGATCTGCTCGATGCGTTGGGTGGCGAGCAGGGCGGCGAAGCCATGCCGCAAGCCAAGGCGGCGTAAGCAGCTTCTGGTTTGATGGTTCGTTGCAGGCCGGCGCGTTGAAGTCATTCCGCGCCGGCTTTTTTCATGGCCGAACGATCTAAGCATAAAAGCGCAGCCGCGTGAGCGGCACAAAAATACTCGGGCGAGGCGTGGTGAATGTGCGCTGTCGCTACGTGGGTCACGCCGGAGCGTTGCATGCTCGCAGCGCGAAACTGGTTAAGATGGCGCTCAGCAGAACGCATCTGTCACGGAGGACTTGCAATGGTTCGTCTGGTCATGATTCTGTTGGGCGTCGACTATCTGCGCACGCGTTGGCTATCGTTGCGGATCGTCGGTTGCATCAGTTTTCTGCTCGGTGTCTTCGTATTCATCGACGCGCTCGATAGCGCGCTCTATTTTCCCATCACCCCGTTCGTCTCGTTGCTGCTGCTCGAAGGCCTTGCCACGCTGGCCGTCGCCTGGACCGGCATGGGCGGGCAACGCACGCTGCGCTATGTGAAGGGCATCGCGTTCACCACCGCGGCGGCGCTGATTCTGATCGGCCACGAGCACGGCAATTTCATTCTGTCGATGATCTTCGGCACGCTCTTTTTCGCCGATGGCCTTTTGCAGATCGTCGCGGCGAAAGTGGTCCGCTTTCGCACGTGGCGGCTTGCGATGATCGGCGGCGCCGTCGAAATCGCGCTGGCGATTTTCTTCTATCAACCCTATCCGACGCACTACGTGGGCACGGTGCCGTACTGTGTCGGACTCGGCCTGATCTTTGGCGGATGGAACATGATCCTGCTGAGCGCGCGGGTGCGGCGGCTCGCGTCGAACCCCGCAGTCGCCGCGGGCGATTCCGCGGCCGACGCCGGCATTGCCGCCGCGAGCGCGCTGGCCGCGAGCCGTGTGATTGCGCACGAGTGGGACGGCCCGCCCGCCGCCGACGAAGCCGCGTTGACCGTGCATGTCTGGACGCCGGTCGGCTCCGCGAAGGGCGAAGCGCGCCGGCAATTGATCGTGGACCGCTATATCGCGGCGGTGGATCGCAACGGCGTGATATCGACCGGCCATGCCGCGCTCGAATCGCCCGAGGGCGTCTATATCAGCCTGTATCCGGGCGTCGAGATCGATCGTTCGCCGGACGATTTCGCGCGGCTTCTGCGTGCCACGCGCGAGAACGACGTGCCGGGGCTATTCCAGCCCGATTACCCGACTGAATCGAAGGCGTGGTGTCCGTCGACGGTTCAGGTGCGCATCCGCAACTACGATCCGGTCCGCCTGGGCCGCTTCTGGGAAACATATCGACAGAACACGACCTACAACCTCACGCATCGCAACTGTTCGAGCAGTGTCTCGCGCGCATTGGAAGCAGCGATCGAAGGGGCCTCGGCGCGCGTGTGGGGCAATCTCGGCGGCTGGCAGCCGTTTCTGCGCGTGATCTCCACGCCCGAGTTGTGGGTCGCCGCGCAAGTGCGCAAGCGCGCCGCGACGATGGCATGGACACCCGGCCTCACGCTCGACTACGCGCGGGCGCTCAGCATGCTGGCCGACCCGCGGCCTTCGGGCTGGGTCAAGATGGCGCGGCTCGCGGTGCGCAGAATGGTTCGCTCGCGTCAGCAATGGCGTAAAGAGGCCCGTCACGCACACGTTGCCGACGACGCGGCGCGCGCCACGGTGCGCGAATGACGCGCGCCTCGTACGCGTGCTGCCCAACTTCGGCGTTGCGGTAGAAATGGCAATCGCATCAACAGGTTGCAGTTTTTGCCGAATGGTTATGCACAGATTTGCAAACAGATTCTGTTGATAACTTCGCGCGCGCGATGCCGGGGCCAAATGAATGTTTTCAAGCAATATGGCGGGTGTATGCTCAACCCGTTAGTTTCTGTTTGAGAGCACTCGACCACACCGCTATCCGGCCGTGGCTCATTGAAGATCAAAACCGCGCTGCGCGCTTTTTGCCCGCTGTGGCCGCGGCTTTTTACAAGCGTGAACGCGATGGACAGGATGAACCCGGCAGCATCCATTGGGCGGCCGGATGAATGAGCCGCAGCGTTTCACGGTGCGCCACGTCAGCGTCTACCGTTACTCGGAACCCGTGCGCTTCGGCGAACATCGCATGATGTTCCGGCCGCGCGCGAGCCACGATTTGCGTCTTGTCACCAACAAGCTGGTGATCACGCCCGTGCCGTCGCGGCTGCATTGGCTGCACGACGTGTTCGACAACTCGGTGGCGGTCGCGAGTTTCGCGGACAAAGCGAACGAATTGCGCTTCGACAGCGAAGTGACACTCGAACACTTCGAAGCGCCGATGCCCGATTACGCGCTCGAACCGTATGCGGTGAACTGGCCGTTCGCCTACACCAACGAGGAAGCGTCCGATCTCGTGAACGCGCGCAGCCGCCAGTATCCGGACAGCGACGTGGACGAATGGGCGCGCCGTTTCGTGCCGACCGCGGGTGTTGCCGCAAAGAGCGCCGCAGGCAGCAAACGCGGCGCCGCAGGCAGCGGCACGATGGCGCTCCTGCGCGCCATGACGCTCGAAATCAAGAGCACGTTTTTCTATGTGCGGCGCACGGAAAAAGGCGTGAACCGCCCCGGCGACACCTTGCGCAGCCGCAGCGGCAGTTGCCGCGATTTTGCCGTGCTGATGATGGACGCGGTGCGCTCGCTCGGCCTCGCGGCGCGCTTCGTGAGCGGCTACATATTCGTTCCCGAGCACGACGCCACGCAAGGCGGCGGCGCGACGCACGCGTGGTTGCAGATCTATTTGCCAGGCGCCGGCTGGGTCGATTTCGATCCGACCAACAGCATCGTCGGCAATCGCCATCTGATCCGCGTGGCGGTGGCGTGGAACGCCTATCAGGCGTTGCCCTTGTGGGGCACATGGCATGGCGCGCCGCATTCGTTTCGCGGTTTGCAGGTGGACGTGAGCGTGACGGAAGGCGAATGACGGCCAGGCACTGCGCATACGGACGAGCAAGGACGAATAAGGGCGATCGAGATCGAATGAACGCGCGCCGCAAGTCACGGTGTGTCGAATCGAAACGTGTTTGCGGGGAGTGCCGCTTCGGGCGGCTCGCCGTGCGCGTCAATTGAATGTTTCAACTGGAAGAGGGCGCCGCGATGAAATTGCGCGTTGGCTACGAGCTGGTCTATGAGTGCGTGCAACCGACGCCGATGATGCTGATGTTGAACACCCACTATTCGCATGCGAAAGAAGTGCTGAATCCCGATTTGCTGGCGGTCGATCCGCCGGTGCCGATCAGCCAGTATCGCGACTCGTTCGGCAATCTGTGCAGCCGGCTGGTGGCGCCGCCGGGAAAGATTTCCTTTTCGACGAGCGCGGTGCTTGAAGTATCGTCCGAGCCGGAGACGCGGCCGCCGTACACCGAACAGCATCCGGTGGAAATGCTGCCCGACGACACGCTGGTCTTTCTGCTCGGCAGCCGCTATTGCGAAACCGATCTGCTCTCCGAATTCGCGTGGCAGACCTTCGGCAAGCTGCCGCTCGGCCGCGGGCGCGTGGATGCGATCTGCAACTACGTGCACAACCACATCGTGTTCGGCTATGACTTTGCGCGTTCGACCAAGACCGCATGGCAAGCCTGGCAGGAGCGCAAAGGCGTGTGCCGTGACTTCGCGCATCTGGCCGTGGCGCTATGCCGGGCCATGAATATTCCGGCGCGCTATTGCACGGGCTATATCAGCGACGTCGGCCTGCCGCCGCCGTACGCCGCGATGGATTTCGCCGCGTGGTTCGAGGCCTATGTCGGCGGATGCTGGCAAACGTTCGACCCGCGCAACAACGCGCCGCGCACGGGGCGTGTGCTGATGGCGCGAGGACGCGACGCGGCCGACGTGGCGCTCAGCAATGCGTTCGGGCCCACGCAGTTGTTGAAATTCGCGGTGGTGTGCGAAGCTGTGTAGCTGCGTGGCGGATAAAGACCTAAAGCCACCTGGGCGCTGCGTGGCCCCGCGTCCGATATGAATCACGGCATTCGGGTGAGCCAACGCAACTTCATTCCCCGAGCGCCAGTGCGCGCTGCTTCCTCCGCACCAGCGCCGCGCCGATAGACACCGCCGCGCCGATGCCGCCCATCGTCAGGGAAAGAATCACGATCAGCGGCCCGGTTTGCGTGCGCGACGAGAATACGCTGACCAGCAAGCCGGCGAGCGGCTGTGTCATGTTGTTCAGAAGGATCACCACGCCGGTCGTCTTGCCGTAGTCTTGCGGTGGAATGATTTGTTGCCGCGCGCTGCGGATGTAGACGTTGAACATCTTGTCGAAGCCGACGATCAGCAGGAAGCCGAGCGCATAGCCCCACGGCGCCGCGCTCGCGCCGGCGATCACGCCGCCCGCGCAGATCGAGACGAACGCGACCAGTCCCAGGGTGCGCGCCGGCCATGCGGCGCGTGCGATCGTCAACAGAATCAGCACCGTGGCCACGGCGCCGGCTGTTTGCAGTCCGGCATAGTAGCGATTCGATTGCGCATGAAGGCCGGTCACCATGGCGGCGGACGTGGCGAGCGTCACGCCGATCACCAGATTTTCGGCGGCGGCGAGCAGCACGATTTTCTTCAGGCCCGGCAGCACCAGCACATGACGGAGCGCGATACGCAGCGGCAGCGTCCAGTGGCCCGGCGCCGGGGGCGGCGGCTTGGCGGCGCGAAAACCGCTGGTGCGGTGCCACAGCAGCAGTGCGGCATCGGCGAGGAGAAACAGCATGCCGGTTGCGCCGACGACCCATTCCCAACGCCACAAACCGAGCAGCAGTGCGGCGAGCATCGGACCGAGCACGAACCCCAACTGATCGGCCAACTGCGAGTAGGCAAGCACGCGCTGAAACTGCTGCGTGCTGAAGATTTGCGGCAGCATGACTTCACGTGCGACGAGGCCTTGGCTCGTCAACACGCCGCACACCGCCGAGAGCGCGATCAACCAGCCGATGCCGCCGAACAACGCATAAGCGAGTACGCCGCCGAAACATGCCAGCGCCCGCACCGTCTGGCTCACGCGCATCAACCTGAGCGGCGAGATGCGATCGCACAAGGCGCCGAAGAAAGGAAACACCAGATAGCGGGGCAGCGTTTCGATAAAGAACGCGAGGCCCGACCACGAGACTTGATGCGTGGTCTGGAAGACGACGAGCGGCACGAGAAACAGCAGGACCTGATCGGCGAGACGCGCGACAAACAGCGAGCAGAAGAAAGCCTGATGGTTGACGCGCACCGTTCATGTCCCGCCGTTAATGAGCCGAGACCGATCCTATCAAAGATGGAGGCGTCGCGTCCCAGGCCGGCAAGCTCGCTGCGCTGCGCCGTGAGTGCGCGGCGCATTGCAAGCAGACCGCGCGCCGACGCCGGCGACGCGCGGTCAGGGGCGCACTTCAGGCGCCGCGATAAGCCGCTTCGAGCGGCGCGATATCGAGCTTGACCATGCTCATCATCTGCTTCATCACGCGGCTCGCCTTTACTGTGTCCGGGTCGCGCAGCATCTCGCCGAGTACGTCGGGCGCGATCTGCCACGAGACGCCGAAGCGGTCCTGAAGCCAGCCGCATTGCCACTCCTTGCCGCCGTCGAGGAGCTTCGTCCAGTAACGGTCGATTTCCTCCTGCGACTTGCAGTGCACCAACAGCGAAATCGCCGGCGTGAAGGGGAACTGCGGGCCGCCGTTCAGGGCCATGAACTCCTGGCCTTCGATCTCGAACGTGATGGCCAGCACCTTGCCCTCCGGCCCGGGTCCGGCATCCGTGTAGTGCATCGTGGTGGCGATGCGGGAATCGGAAAACACGGACGTATAGAAGCGTGCCGCTTCTTCGGCATTGCCGTCGAACCACAGGCACGGCGCAATCTTTTGCATGACGTTTCTCCTCCTTCTCACCGGGCGGACCGTGCCTTACTTCATGCAGTCCATCATGCCTTTCTGGATTTCTTCCGGGCTCAGGTCGCGCTTGTGCGTGGCCAACGACCAGCTATGGCCGAACGGGTCTTTCACCTGGCCGTAACGATCGCCCCAGAACATGTCGGTGACGGGCATCACGGCGGTCGCGCCGGCCTCGACGGCCTGCTTGAAGCTGGCGTCGACATCTTCCACATAGTAGTGAATCGTGACGGGCGTGCCTTTCAGCGTATTCGGGCCGAACGACTGGTGCTCGGGCCATTCGTCGGTCAGCATCAGCATGGAGTCGCCGATCTTCAGCGTGGCGTGCATGACCTTGCCGTTCGGGCCCGGCAGGCGGACCTGTTCGACGGCGTTGAAGGCTTTCGTGTAGAACGCGATGGCTTCGGCGGCATTGGCGCAGATCAGATACGGGGTGAGCGAATGCATTCCCTCGGGGATCGGTTTGACAGCGTTGCTGGACATGACGGCGACTCCTTGAAGTAACAGGTTCGTGAGTTGAAAGACCGACTCGTCGAGTCAGGTCTTCAACGTTACGACGAGTACATGACCGTTGAATCGACACTCCGGAAAAAATATTTTTTGGTGCGTCTCTCAACCGGCCGCATTGTCCTCGTCCGGCGGCGCGGTGGACGGCGCCGGACCGCCGAGGATGCTGATCTGGAACGTCGGCGTCGCCGCGAGGGATTGCAGCGTGGCGTCTTCGGGAATGTGCTCGAACAGCGGCAGAATCACCGAGCCGCCGATCACCGCGCGCCGGCTGTTGTCGGCGGGCCGCAAGCCCCATACGTCCTGATAGACGACCGGCACCGCGCTGCCGTCGCGGGCGGTGTTGCCGATATACAGCATCACGTGGCCGCCGATGTAGATCAGCGTGCGCAACGGTTCGCCGTGCTGCGCCAGATAGTCGAGCCGCTGCGCGGGCGTGGACGACGACAGGTCGATCATGCGCCCGGCGCTCATCTGCGTGGACGAATGGCGCGGCAGCCAGACGCCGAACGCGGCGAAGATGCTTTGCAGTTCCGACGAGCAGTCGTTGTAGAGCCCGCTATTGCCCCAGCCGTAGGGGCGGCCGATCAGCGTTTTCATCAGCATCGCCAGATGGCGCGGCGTGGCGGCGAGCGGCGCCGGCGCGATTTGCGCGTCGCTCAGGGCGGCGCTGCGGATCAACGCCTGGCCGTCGGCGTCGCGGGCCGGGACGAGTATTTGACGCGCGGCTGCCGGCCCGGGTACGGCGCCAATGTCGCTCGCGTCGGGCTTGGATTGCACCGGCCGCGCGGCGTTGGCGAGCACGATCGGCAGCAGCGTGCCGGCCGGCGCGTCGAAGCGGAACACGCCTCGGCTGTCGCGCACCGGCGCCGACGCCACGATCACCGCGCCGAGCGATTTGCCCGTTGCGGCGCGCCATGTATCGACGAAGCGATCGTCGGCCATGCCGACGCCGTCGCTGCGCACCCAGCCCTGCACGTCGGGCGTCTGCACGTAATGCCACGCGCCGTCGACGCTGCCGCCGAGCACATACAGCGGCGTGCCGGGACGCACGGCCGAGATCTGCAGGTTGTCGAACGGATAGCCTTCGCCGGCCAGATGGTGGTTGTAGAACGACGGATCAGTGGTCGGCAGTTCGCGCACCATCAGATTGCCGGTTGCGATCGCGCGGCGCCGCGGCTGATAAACGGCCGTCTGCGTGAACTGCGCGACATTCATGTTTTGCGCGATGGCGTCGATCCACGCCTTGTCGTGCGGCCGGAAATTTTCGCCGTAGCCGATGTCCGCGCCGCTCTTGCCGGTGTTGTCGAACCGGTCGATACGCCGCTGCTGCAATGCGGCAATGTCCGCGCCTTGCTGCCGGTAGACGCGCATCGTGACGTAGCTGGCATTCCACGGCGAGGGCGCCGCAGTGCCGGTGCCGAAATAGCGCGCGTAGAGCGCTTTGAAGTGCGCCTGCTGATCCGCCGGACTCAGGAACGGCTGGTCGTAGCCCGGGCTGTCCGGTTCGAGCCAGTGATCGACGTTCTGGTCGTAGTGTGCGATGGAAAACAGCGTGACGGTATCGAGCGGCGCATGGGTGTCGTGCGTCGGCGACGGGTTGCTGCAGGCGGCGATCGCCGCGACGGCGGCGCACAGCGCGGCGGCACGGCAGGCGTTCGGCCAGGCGGCGGCAACGCGGGATAGAACGGCAACGGGCATGAGGTTCGGCGAAGAAGGTCCAGGGCACGATGATACGGTGTCGGCGGACTGTGCAGCACGTTGTAGCGGCACTGCGTTGCGCGCACCCATGCATAATGCTTATGTGGATGCATTGGAGGTTCGCATCGTCCATAGCGGCTGCGCGATACCGTGCTTCACGCGCAGACTGCCGCAGCCGGCGCCTGTTTCATTACACTCAATGCTCAACCCAACGCATGGCCTCGAAACAACGTTCGCACCAGGCCGCCTGATCAAGAGGAACAACATGCAAACCAGCGCACGCAATCAATTCGCCGGCGAAGTCACCGAACTCAAACACGGCGCCGTGAACGACGAAGTCACGCTACGCACTCAGGACGGCCTTGAGATCGTCTCGATCATCACCCACGGCAGCGCGGCGTCGCTTGGCCTCGCGGTGGGCAAGAAAGCTTTTGCGCTGGTCAAGGCTTCGTCGGTGATCGTGATGGTCGACGTCGCGCAAAATCAGGTGTCGGCGCGCAATTGCATCGCCGGTACGGTGGCGGCGCTCACGAAGGGCGCGGTGAATTCCGAAGTATCGATCAGTGCCGGCGGCGCGCAGATCGCGGCAATCATCACCAATGAGAGCGTCGATCGCCTCGGCCTCGCGAACGGCAAAGCGGCGACGGCAATCTTCAAGGCGTCGAGCGTGATCATCGGCGTCGATCAGTAATCGTCGTGTGTTTCTGCGGCCGGCGGGCCTGACGGAACCGGAACGAAAGAGGGCTTTACTGTGCGCCCGTTCTCGCGCGGCGCGGGCGTGCGCCGTGAAGGAAACGGCGCCTTGCTTTAAACTGCACGACTCGCTGCTCCTCTTTCCGCTTTCATCACGGACGCCGTCATGTTCGAAGTCTCCTCCGCCTCGCATCTGCCCAAAGCCGCGCACTATGAAGAACTGGTCGCGCAGGCGCGCTCGCTGCTCGCCGGCGAAACCGACTGGATCGCCAACGCCGCGAATTTTTCCGCCTTCGTGTTTCATTCGCTCAGCGATCTGAACTGGGCCGGCTTTTATTTCCACGATGGTAAGGAACTGGTCGTCGGACCGTTCCAGGGCAAGCCGGCGTGCGTGCGAATTCCGCTCGGCAAGGGCGTCTGCGGCACGGCTGCACAGACGCGGCAAACGCAGGTGGTGCGCGACGTGCACGAGTTTCCCGGCCATATCGCCTGCGATTCGGCTTCGCAATCGGAAATCGTCGTGCCGCTCGTCGCGCCGGACGGCACGCTAATCGGCGTGTGGGATGTGGACAGTCCGAGCGTCGCGCGCTTCGACGAAGAAGACGCGAAGGGCATGGAAGCGCTGTGCGCGGTGTTTATCGAAGCGGCGTTGCCGCGCGCCGCGTAAAAAACACAGCAGCGGTGCGGCGGCGCCGTATGCTTCTCTGTACATAGAGTCAATGCAGTTCAGGGGATGGGTCGGCGGACCTCATCCCGCTATCGTTCTCTCCAACGCGCTCGAGACAGCTCATGAGCACGATGAACCTCACCAGGTTTTGGAGACTTGCATGGGTTCCGCCGCTGCAACTGCCACTGCGACCGCCAGCCCGCTGACATTTCAACGTTCCCCCGCATTACCCCGCAACTGCACTTTCGATAGGCACGACTGGGAGATTCTCAGCCGCTACTGGCAACCGGTGGCGTTCGCCGCCAAGGTCACCGACAAACTCATCAACCAGTGTGACGCTGCTCGACGAGCCGCTCATGATGTTCCACTCGCACGGCCAACTGTTGAGCGCGCGCAACGCATCGCGCAAGCGTGCCGCTCGCGAAGATCGGGGATTACACCAAGGGAAACGATTGCCGCGAAGATTGCGGGGCGGCCAATTCGGCGGGGGCGCGAAAGCCGTTATCATACGCACGGTTGCCCGAAACATCGGACCGGAATTTCGAGGCTCGACTGGTTGCGCCCACGCGTCAAGAACACGCTCGATCGCTTTCACTACTCAGGAAAATCAAAAGGCCGGCGCGATGCAAGTCCCCTTCTACGCCGAAACGCGCACGCGCGATGCCGCGCTTGCGTCGGCGCCTTACGGCATGTTTACCTGCACCGCGGACGGCACGTTCGACTGTATCAACGCCGCTTTCGAAAAGCTGACGGGACTGGCGGCTGAAGAACTGATCGGCCGGCGCACCTTCGAGTCTTTGTTCGATCCGGCCGAGCTGGCCAAGCGCCGCGCCGAACTGCCGTCGCTTGCCATGGTGACTTCGCGCTATGAAGGCGAGTGGAGCTTCTTGCGACGCAACGGCACGCCGGTTCGCGTGGTGCTGGCGTTGGCGCCGCTCGTCACCGAGCCCGCGCGGACCGATTGTCCCGCGCTGTATGTGGGCATCGCCATCGACATGACGCGTTACGCGCAATCGGAAGCGCGTCTCTGGTACGTCGCGCATCACGACGGCGTGACCCGCCTGCCGAATCAAACGCTTTTCACCGAACGGCTGGAACTCACGATCGCACGTTGCGAGCGTAGCGGCAGCGGTTTCACCGTGCTGATCGCCGAGCTCGATCATCTGCGCAAACTGCGCGACGCGCTCGGCTTGCATGCGGCCGAACTCGTGCTGCAAATCGTCGGCGAACGGTTGCGCGGTCTCTTTCCGAACGACGGCACGATCGCCTCGATCGGCGGCACGCAGTTCGCGTTGCTGGTCAACGAAACCGGCCCGGCGGCCGATTCGTTCGCCGCCGAAGCGCTGGGCCGCATCGCCGAGGCGATCGATTACGCCGGCACCGCGTTGAACATTACCGCGAGCATCGGCATCGTGGCTTATCCGGCCGACGGCGGCGATGCGCCCACGCTGATGCGTCGCGCGGGCGTGGCGTTGTCGGCGGCATCGGCGGTGAACGGCAATGCGGTGCGGCGCTTTTCCACCGCGCTCGAAGGCCAGGCCGCGCGCCGCTTCGAACTGCAGACCATGTTGCGCGACGCGATCGATCGTCAGCAACTGCATCTCGTGTATCAACCGCAGGTCACGCTCTCCAACGGCCACATCGCGCAGGTGGAGGCGCTGCTGCGCTGGAACCATCCGCAACGCGGCCTGATCAGTCCCGTCGAATTCGTGCCGGTTGCGGAGGAGGCGGGCTTGATCGAGCAGATCGGCGAGTGGGTGATCCGGACCGCGTGCCGCGATGCCGGCAAGTTACTGCGGCTGACGGGCAACTTGCCGCGCTTCGCGGTGAACGTCTCGCCGCAGCAGTTCCAGCGGCACAATCTGTTCGAGACCATCCGCGAGGCGTTGGAAGATGCCGCGCTCGATCCGTCGTATCTCGAAGTGGAAATCACCGAGGGCGTTCTGCTCGGCGACACCGAACAGGCGTTGCAGACGCTCTTTGCATTACGCGATCTGGGCGTGGAGGTGGCGGTAGACGACTTCGGCACCGGCTATTCGAGCCTCGCTTATCTGACGCGCTTTCCGTTGAATCGCCTGAAAATCGACCGCTCGTTTGTGATGCGCATGAGCACCGATCCGCAGTGCGCGGCGCTGGTGGGCGCCATCATCGCGATGGCACACGCGCTCAAACTGCGCGTGACGGCCGAAGGCGTCGAAACGGCGGAGCAGGCCGCGCAACTCGAAGCGCTCGGTTGCGATGAAGCGCAAGGTTTCTGGTTTTCGCGGCCGATCACCGTTGCGGCACTGCGTAATCTGCTGAGGCCCTTGGGCACTCTCTGAAGCCGGAAGGCGGGCGGCAAGGATTGCCGTGCGCCTGCATGTGCTTAGCCATCCCTATCAATTATTCAGTCGATGCAGCGCGTCGCCGCGATGAACGGCATGCTTGCCGCTTTTCTCGCTTTGCACCTCGTAGTGTGGATCGGATGTGGAGGCATCGACGGTTCTGCCATCCACGGTCGTGTGGGTAGAAATGACGCGCACAATCTTGCCGTGCGTGACACCTTGCGGCGTGTTCCAGCTGACACGGTCGCCAGATTTCAGATGTTGGGACATGTGACGCTCCACGGTGGCATTCCGCATATTTGCGTATTCGGATATGGGAGCAAGTCGCGTGCCTTCGCACATGAAAAGTGAAGAGCGGGAACGTAACCTGCTTCCTTGCGTCAGGGTACCTATACCGTAACGGACCGAAGACTCAAGATGAACGATCTCCTGACCCGACTTTTTCACTTCCAGCCGTCGTTGCTCGTCACGCTGACGCACGACGCCCTGCATATCGTGCTGGCCGTGCTGATCCTCGCGCTCGGCTGGTGGCTGTCGAACCGCGTCGGCTCCATGTTCGCCCGCGCGCTCGCGCGCACACATGCTGACCCGACCCTCGCGCCGATGCTGGCGGCCATGGGCACCTGGGCCGTGCGGGTGCTCGTTTTCATCGCGGCGCTCAGCGAAGTCGGCATCGCGACCGCAAGCGTGCTTGCGGTGCTGGGCGCCGCCGGTCTCGCAATTGGGCTCGCGCTGCAAGGCACGCTGCAAAATATCGCGGCCGGCATGATGCTGTTGATGCTGCGGCCGTTTCGCGTCGGCGATGTGATCGAAGGCAGCGGCGCGGCAGCAGGCATCGTGCGCGAAGTGGGGCTCTTCACCACCCGCATCGAACGCGGCGACGGCAATGCCGTGTTCGTGCCGAACAGCCAGATCTGGAGCAATCCGGTGATCAACTACAGCAGCGGCGGCACGCAGCGCATCGAGGTCGAAGTGGGCCTCGCGCAGCGCAAGGACGTCGATGCCGCGATCGGCGAATTGAAGAAACTCGTCGCCGACGAACCGCGCGTGCTGGGCGGTGCCACGCTCGCGCCGATCGTGACGGTCGCGGACTATCCGGACGATGGCGGCGCGACGCTGCGCATCGCGGCGTGGGTGCGCACGCCGGACGCGTCGCTGACCAGCGGCGACCTGCACGAGCACGCGCAGGCCGCGCTCGAACAGGCCGGTTGCCCGGTAGCGGCGTAGTTCGCCGCGGGCGTTGCACCTCGCCACCGTGCGACAGCGACGCGCCGGCGCCGACGGCCCGTAGACGGGCGTGAGGCACACCGTACCAATCGCACCGCGTGCCGTCTGGCGACCGCCTCTATAATCGTTCACTGCTCATTCACAATGAACCGGACTCGTTTGACGTTTGACCGACACATCTGAAACCACTGTCCGCTCGTCTTCGGGTGGAAACGAGGGGGCGGCCGGCGCACTACCCGCTGCGCTTGTCGCGCTGCGCGCCGCGACCGCTGAACGCCACGAACTGCTGCACGAAATCATGCCGCTGTCGGTCGACAGCGTCGCATTGCGCGACTATCTCGCGCACCTGCAAATTCTGCGTGACTGGCTCGAACCGCTCGAAGCCTGGCTGGGCACTTTCAGCGATGGTCCGCAGTCGCCGCTGCTTCCAGCGCGCATCAACCGCCTGGCGCTGATCGACGCCGATCTCGCGCATGAATCGGCGCTGCCGCAGGAGCGCGCCGCCTCGGCGGCGTGGAACGCGCACCGCTGGCAAGGCGGCGCGAGTGCTGCCTATCGCTGGGGCGTCTGCTATGTGATCGAAGGTTCGCAACTCGGCGGCGCGGTGCTGTATGCGCGCCTGAAAGACCGCCTCGCGCCGCATCCGCTAGGCTTTCTGCAAGCCGGCCGCGAATCGCTCGCCGCGCGCTGGCAGGCCTTCCATCGCGCCATGGCTGCGGAGGTTGCCCATTCCACCCTGATCGATGAAGCGTGCCGCGGCGCGGCCGATGCCTTCGACCGTCTGATCGAACTCGCGCGGCGCCCTGTCACGGCCGCCTGCGCGAACGCCTATTGAAGCGCGACCGGAACACACCTATGGACAGCCGCCACCAGGAACCTTCCACGCCGACTCGCCAGTTCGACGCAGCCGCCGCATTCGAAGCGTTGCCCGAGGCCTACCTGATCCTCAACCACCGCTACGAGATCCTGCTCGCCAACGCACGTTATCTGGGCTTGACGGGGCAGTCGGCGGTCGATCTGCTCGGCAAATCGATTCTCGACGTTAATCAGTTCGGCTCGTCCGAGCAACGGGAAGCGCGGCGTGCGTGGCTGACCACTGCCTTGCGCGAGCTGTCCACTGGCGAGTCGAAATGGTCGCCGCTGTTTCGCTACGAAATGCCCGGTCACGCGGGGGCAGGCGGCGAGAGCGAAACCCGGCTGCCGCGCTACTGGACGATCAAGGCGAGCCTGTTGCCCGCGCGTGACGGACAAGCCAGCGCGATCGCGCTGCGTGTGAGCGAAGTCACCGAGCGCGTTTCCGACTACGAACGCGACCAGCGTGAGCGCGCGAAGCTGCGCTCGCAGGCCCAACTGCGCCGGCTCCTCGCCGATGAAGCCAGGGCGCAATTGCGCGAGCAGCAGGAGCGCTTCCAGATTGCCATGACGTTTTCGCAACTGGGCGCGTGGGAACTGGATCCGGTGACCGGTGCGATTGATTGCACCGATCAATGCAAGTTGAACCTCGGTCTGGGGTTGAACGCGGAGTTGACCGCAGCGCGCCTGTTCGACGAAATCGTGCATCCCGAAGACCGCGCCCGTTTGCGTGATGCGATGAATCAGGCGCTGGCGGCCCACGACCATTTCGAAGTCGATTACCGGGTCGGCTGGGCAAACGGCAGTGTGCGCTGGATCCTCGTGCGCGGCGTCGGCCGTTTCCTGCCGGACGGCACCTTGAGTTCCATCATCGGCTTCACGCTCGACATCACGTCGCGGAAAGAAGCCGAACTAGAGCAGCGGGAGATCGCGGCTTCCGAGAAACGCATGCGCGAGCATAGCGAACGTCTCGCCATGGCAATGGATCATTTCGTCACCACCGTCAGCCACGAACTGCGCTCGCCGCTTTCGGCCATCATGTCGTGGACCGATCTGTTGCAGCGCGCAGCCGATCCTTCGCATCTGGCGCGCGCCACCAGCGTGATCAGCCGCAACGCGCGGCAACTGTCGCATATGGTGGACGATCTGCTCGACAGCGGCGCGATCGTGACCGGCAAATTGTCGGTCAATTTGCAGCCCGTCGATCTTGGCGCGCTGGCCGGGATCATCGCTGAAGATATGCGCATGCATGCCGAAGCCAAAGGCTTGCGGCTGATTGCGGACGATCTGGCGTCCGCTACGGTGCTCGCCGACGAAGGCCGCATGAAGCAGGTGGTCTGGAATCTCGTGTCGAACGCGGTGAAATTCAGCCCGCAAGGCACCGTCGAACTGTCGGTGCGGGCCGACGCCGAGTGTGTCGAAGTCGCGGTGCGCGATACCGGGCTCGGTCTGGATCGGGAATCGATGGAGCGGATTTTCGAACGCTTCCAGCAGTTCGGTGCCGATGGTTCTGGCCGCGTGGCCGGTCTCGGTTTGGGATTGTGGCTCGTGAAGAACCTGGTGGATCTGCACGGCGGCACGGTCACCGCGGAAAGCCCCGGCCCGGGACAGGGCGCGACGTTTCGGGTGAGGCTGCCGGCGTACCGCTAGTGCGCGGTGATGAAGCGCGCTAGCGTGGTGGATCGATGCTGCAAATCAGCGTGGATCAGCGTGTTTCAGCGTGCATCAACGTGGATAAGGCGGCGGCTCGTTCAGCACGCCCCAGAACACGCCGAGGTCGTTGATCGCCGCCATGAAATCGTCGAACGCGACGGGTTTCACCACGTAGGCATTGACGCCGAGATCGTAACTGCGCAACAGATCGCTTTCTTCGCGCGACGACGTCAGCATCACCACCGGAATGCGCTTGAGTTTGTCGTCGGCGCGCAGCGCTTTGAGCACCTCGTGACCATCGATCTTGGGCAGCTTCTTGTCGAGCAGAATCACCGCTGGATTGTCTTCCGAGCGGTTCGCCCATTGGCCTTCGCGGCGCAGATATTGCAAGGCTTCCTCGCCGTCGCGCAAAGACACGACGGGATTGGCGAGGCGCGTTTTTTCGAGCGCGATCAGCGTGAGCTCCACGTCGTTGGGATTGTCTTCAACCAGCAGGAAAGGTCTTAGCACGCTGTGTCCTTCATTTTGATTCATCTTTCGACTCCTTCGGCACGGGGCGAAAGCGCTTGCCCGGCGCCAACGCGGTTAGTCGCGCCATGGCCGCCGCGGGAGATTTTTCTCCCGCAGCCGGGGCGGCGGCGAATACGTGGGGAAGCGAAAAATAGATCGCTGCGCCCTTGTCGATTTCGGCCGCCGCCCAGGCTTTACCGCCGTGCCGCTCCACAATTCTTTTGACGCCAGCAAGCCCGATTCCCGTACCGGCGAATTCCTCGACCCGATGCAGCCGCTGGAACACGCCGAAGAGTTTATCGACGTAGCGCATGTCGAAGCCAACGCCGTTGTCTTTGACAAAAAAGACATCCTGGCCGGCCAGTTCACCGTCACCCGCATAGCGGCCGATTTCGATTTCAGCGCGCTCGCGGGTCGACGTGAATTTTACCGCGTTCTCGATCAGGTTCCGGAGCACGACATGCAGCAGCACGGCGTCGGCGGTCACATGGCCGAGCGCGCCGACGCGCCATGCAATGTCGCGCGAGGGCGCGTCCTTGACTTCGTCCGCGATGAGCGTTTTGGTCATGGCGTTCACATCGACCGATTGCGGACGCAAGGCCGCGCGCCCCATCTGCGAAAAGGCGAGCAGATCGTCGACGAGTTTGCCGCCGAAGCGCGCCGAGGAAATGATTCGCTCGACGAAATGATTGCCGCGCGCCGACAGGCGCTCGCTTTCCATCTGGCGCAGCAGGTCGCCGAAACCGACGATATGCCGCAACGGCGCGCGCAGGTCGTGCGATACCGTGTACGAGAAACCTTCAAGTTCCTTGTTGGCTCGCCCGAGTTCGAGCGCCAGTTGGGCGAGTTCCTCGGCGCGGCGCAGCACGATGCCCAGCAGCGCGGTACGGAACTCGACCGCGATTTCGAGTTCGGCGGGACGCCAGGCCGGCGAGCGGCCGCGTACGGTATCGGTCCAGACAGCAAAGCTCTCGCGCGGCGAGAGGGAAGCGGACAGGCTGGCCAGTTTCACGCGCGGATCGCCCGCCCATTTGATCGTCTGAACGACTTCCTTGCGAAACCACAGTACGTAGTTGCGAAACAGCTTGGAAATCGATACCGCGAGCACGCCCGCAAAGTCTGGATTAACCGGTAACTCCGGGTAGGCGGTTGCGAGCGTGTCGGTGGCGAAGGTGTCGTCTACTTGCGTGTCGAGCCATTCGACGAGCTTCGACACTTCCGGCTCGGAAGGCGTGGTGCCGACCAGCAGCACACGCCCGTCGAAAACGATCGCCGCACCGTCCGACGCGGTCAGTCCTAGCAGATCTTGCGGATCGCCGGCAAGCGCGTCCGTGAAACTGTCCGTATTGGCCATGACCGCGAGCAGGCGCGCGAGCGTGCGGCGCAGTTCGAGCCGGTACTCGGCTTCCGCGTGATCCTCCTTCGCTTCGATCTGCAGCGACAGCACTTGCGCGATGTGTTCGCACGCGGTGCGCACCTCGAAGGGCGGGACGCGCGCGGTGTCGTGATGGCAGGAAATCAGTCCCCACAGCTTGCCGCGCACTACGATCGACATCGACATGGACGACAGCGTGCCCATGTTCTTCATATATTGCACGTGCACCGGCGAGACGCTGCGCAGCGACGCGTAGGTGAGATCCGTCGGCCGGCCGGTGGACGGATGCAGCGGCGGCACGAGCGGCGCGGGCCGGTAGTCGGCGTCCGCGATCAGACGGATGCGGTTGCGCACATAGAGCGCGCGCGCTTGCGCGGGGATGTCGGAGCCCGGGAAGTGTTGGTCCGCGTAGGACGCATAACCCGGCTCGACATGTTCCGCGATCACGTGGCCGCTGCCGGTGCCGTCGAAGTTGTAGACCAGCGTGCGGCCGTAACCGGTGATGCGCTGCACTTCGTCGGCGGCGAGTTGCGCGAGTCCCGCGACCGTTTGCACGTCTTCCAGACGGTTGATGAACGTGCGCACCAGCGGGTACATGGATGAGAACACGTCGAGCGTGCTGCGTGCCGGTTCCAGTTCGACGATTACGACGCCCTGATACCGATGCACGATGACGGCGAACGGCGCGGCGGGTGAACCGGCGACGTTCGCGCGCGGATCGTTCATCGAGCCGACGTAAAGCGGAATGCCTTCTTCCTGGTGCGTGGCCAGCGTACTGACAATGCGTTCTGCCCATTCGTCGCCGACGATTTGCGCGATCGGCTGGCCCAGCGCGTGTTCAGCGGGCGCGCCGGTCAACGTTGCCGTGTTGGCGCTGACTTGCAGCAGCGTGCCGGTGGCTGAAATGCTGAACAGAAAACCGTGCGGCTGGATGCCGCCGGGAATCTGGATAGGTTCTCTCGCGCAGTCGGCTTCGACTGTCGAAGACGCGGAAGAGTTGAGGTCTGCCATGCGTGCTCCACGAACGGTACGCTTCATTTTCGCATAGCAGGCGCGCGCGCTCGCTTGAGTGGGTCGATGGCGACGCGCCGATTGTTCAATGCGCGCGTGGATGGGCCAGGAAAAACCTCACCATTTCCGCGGTGGCGTCGGGGCCGGACGGGTCCGTGTACGAACCGCGCTGACTGCCGCCGGCCCACGCGTGAGCTGCGCCGTGAATCGACCACGACTCCGCTGCCACGCCGTTCGCCGCGACATGCCGTTGCCGCGTATAGGCACGCTGGCCGCTCGCCGCGCCTGATTGCTGGCTGAGGGTGGTGGTGCCGGCGTCGAAGGCCGCGACGATCTCGGCCGCGTTCGACGGATGGACCGTCGTGTCAGCGTCGCCATGAAACACGATCAGCGGACGTTGCGGCGTGCCATGCGCGCGTTTGCGTTGCGCCTTGCCGCCCTTCATCGCGCCGAGCGCCGAAGGCAGGTCCTTCGCGCAGCCATAGGCGAGCCCCGAATGCACTCCGGCCGCAGCGTAGAGATCGGGCGACGTCTTCAGCATGATGTCCGCCATCGCCCCGCCCGCCGACAGACCCGCGACGTACACGCGCGCGGGATCTACTCGATAGCCACCCATCACTTCTCGCGTGATGCCGGCGATCAACGACGGCTCGCCCTGGTCGCGCAGTTGATCGGCAGGCTTGAACCAGTTCCAGCATTTCGAATGATTGGCCGCTTGAGCCTGATTCGGATACACGACGATAAAGCCATGACGCTCGGCCATTTCGTTCATGCGCGTGCCGGCGGCGAAGTCGTCGGCGTTCTGCGTGCAGCCGTGGAGCATGACGATCAGCGGCACGGGTTCGCTGTTGTAGACAGCCGGCACGTAGAGCTTGTACTGGCGTTGGCCCGCTGCGTTGCTGAACGTGTGCGTGCTGAAGGTGCCCGGCGAGTCGGCTTCGAAAGACGGCGCGCCGGGGGCGTGCGGAGCGGGGCGCGCTTGCGTTTGGGTTCGCATCTGCGTCCACGCTTGCGCCCATTCGCTCGCATTCGACGGCGTGTTCGATTCTGGGACGTGGTCGGCGCGGACCTCGTTCGCATTGCCGCCCGCAAGCGCGCGCTGAACCGCCGCGGTGGCTTCCTGCGGGCCCTTCGTGCGCAATAGCTCGAAGGCATCTGTCATTGATTTCAGGAAATCTTCGTTCATCTTCATGGTGGTTGCGTAGACCTGTGTGGGGCGTGGGTGAGCGAGTCGATTGATGCGTCGCTGCTTCAGCCACGGCAATGAGTCGAGCGCCGCGCCTAGCTGATGCGGCCGGCAAGCGCCGCCTTGACCGCGGGCGACGCATGAAACGCGCCTAGCACCACCACCGATGCAATCGTGGCCGCCGCGAGTTCAGGCGGCACATCGGCTGCGATGCTGGCGAGGCCTAGCACGTGAATGTCCAGTTGTTCGTGCGCGGCCTGAGCCGCTTCGAGGTCCTGCCGCGAGAAGTGCTGCATGCCCAGCACCATGGCGCGCCGCGTCACCGTCTCCGCGACGGCCTGAGCATGCACCGCGATCTGGTTGCGGATCGCCGTGCGGATCAGGTCGGTGCGGTTCGAGTAAAAGCCCTCTTCGACCAGTAAATCGATCTGGCCGAGGTCGATCGGGCCCAGGTTGACGGTGATTTTTTCGGTTTCGCCGCCTTTCGGGCGTGAAGCGTCGATGAGCTTGAGTTTTGACATTTGCACTCCGCTAGCCATCTGCCGGCCATCCAATTAACATCCAGTGGGATGGTTATACGCCTCGCGGCGGAGCGCGGTCAAGAAGGAAATTGAGGGTTCGTTCGGGGTTTGCCGTGGGCAGCGGCGGGCCGTGAAGCGCCTCGCGGGTGCGGGTCCTGCGATTGCAAGTCGAGGTCCCTCTGGTCCCATGCGCCGCAATCCGCATGGGACCACAGCATTCTTTTTTATCAGTAGAATGCTGCAATCGCAAAGGGCCGTATTGCTTCGAAGCCGGCTTTCAGGCCCACCAGGCTAACGAGCTCGTTAAGACCGTGATGCCCATTAGCACACGTGCTGTCGCAAGACGATGCGGACAAGTCAAACGCACAACTTGTCCGGCCGATGCAGTTCGGGAGGAAGGGGTACGCCACCCGGAAAGAGCGGGTTGCTGCGGCGACAACAGAAATACCGATGGCGACGCTTCGTCACCTGGACCTGAGGACACCGTCGACGCTGAACCGGCCGCCTGCCGGCCTGGTATAGCACCAGATTTCAAACCAACTTCTCGTGGTACTTTCCTGGCCGCCATACTGTGTATTCCAAAACGCAAATCGATCCGGTAGTGAGCTTCCTCAACTCGCAGGGCGAGCAGGTGCGGGGCACGATCATCAATCTTCAGCGAAAGTCCCTGGTGATGGAGGTCTATAACCCGTACTCGATTGTCCAGGTCAGCGAGGTGTTGAGCGACCTGTCGGTCAAGATGGGCGTGGAGCACGCCTATTCGGGCAAGGCGGTCGTGATCAGCATGGTCAACACCGGCCTGACAGCCATCGTCTCGGTGACGTTGATCGCCGAGTGGCGAGAACTGAGCGGTGGCACGCTGGAAGCGCGCGCGGTCGGCGAAGAAGCGCGCCGTTTCTCGCAGGACTGGGCCGAGCGTTTCAAGATCCGCCGTGACTACCAGATCGCGGTCAACCAGATCCGGGCGTTTCTCTCGGACATGTCGCGTTGGGTCGAACAGGCGGACCTGGCCGACAGCATGCCGAAGGAAGGCAAAAGCCTGCGCGAGGACTTCTTCCTCGAACTGGCATCGCCGCTGATGGAAAGGACCAAGGTTTACTTCGACGAATTCGAAGGCGAGGCACGTCTGGTCGACGAAGAACTCGCGCCGGCGCACCGTGCCTTTGCTCAGGCCGCGCTGCATCCGCTGCTGCTGCGTTCACCCTTTGTGTTCCGCACGTTCACCAAGCCGCTGGGCTATGCCGGCGACTACCAGATGGTCAACCAGATGCTCGACGATCCCCGCCAGGGCCCGAGCACGTATTTCCAGATCGTCAACGCGGCCTTCCTGCAAACGGCCGTGGCACGCGCGCACCGCAATCGCGTCGAACTGCTGGTGGACTACCTGACCCGGCTTGCCAATGAAGCGCGTGCCGCGCGGCGGCCGTTCCGGGTCCTGAACGTGGGTTGCGGCCCCGCTCAGGAAATCCAGCGCTTCATGCATGAATACGACGAACCGGAGTGGCTGACGTTCGAGCTACTCGACTTCAGTCAGGAAACCCTCGATTGGACGCGCGACCGCCTGGGCGCCATTGCGCAGAAAACGTCCAGGCGCATGACCATCAGCTATACCCATGATTCGGTCCACCACCTGCTCAAGCGCCGGATGGATGCGGACGCACCCGACGTTCGCGAGTTCGACGCGGTCTATTGCGCGGGCCTGTTCGACTATCTCTCGGACAAGGTCTGCGCCCGGCTGAACCAGCATTTCGCCAGCCGCACCAGGCCGGGCGGCCGCCTGCTGGTCACCAATGTCCACGCCGACAACCCGGAGCGCTTCAGCATGGAGCACGTGCTGGAGTGGTACCTGATCTATCGCAACGAGGCACAGATGGCCGAAATCATGCCGGAGAACTGCGGCGAGCCGCGACTGTACACGGACGCGACCGGCGTGAATGTGTTCGCCGAGGTGGTGATCGGCCAGCAGCAAGTAGCCTGAGATGACGACATCGCTGGCTGGGCTACAGTCGAACTATCGTGAAGAATTGCGCGACTACCGGTTGCTGTGCAGCAAGGCCGGCGGCCTGACCGTGATCGTGCTTGTGCTGATGGGCGTGGCGCTGGACTATGTCGTGTATCCGGCCGAGCAGAAGCGCTTTGCCATCGTTCGGATATTGACCAGCGCGGCCATCGGCCTCGCATTGCTCTCGCTTTACACGCAAACGGGCAAACGCCACGTGCAGGTCATCACCTTCTTCTGGCTGCTGCTGCCGCAGGCAATGATCTCGTGGATGATTTATGTCACCCAGGGTGGGGAGTCGCTGTTCTATGCCGGACTCATGCTGACGATCTTCGCGGTCGGGATCCTGTTCCCCTCCGGCTACTGGCAGACGCTGGCATTCGGCCTGGCCACCGTCTTGCTCTATTACATCGCCTGCGCGGCACATCCGGGCGGCATCCAGAACCCAAGCAAGTTTCAGTTCCAGCTCATCCTGATCTTCTTCTGCGCGTTGGCCAGTTCCATTTACACCTACTTCAACGAGAAGGGCCGTTTCCAGCTTTTCCGGCTGAAAGATGAGGTGGCTCACAAAAACGACCAGCTCGCCCTGACCAATGAAAACCTCGCGCAGATCAAGGGCCAGCTGCTGCAGCAGGAGAAGATGGCTGCAATCGGCACGTTGTCCGCGGGGCTGCTCCACGAGGTCAACAACCCGGTGAACTTCTGCCTGATGGCCATCGAAATAGCCATGGAGGAACCGCAGGTCAAGGACAGCGCGTCGCTGCAGGAGTGCCTGACGGACGTCAAGCAGGGCATGCACCGCATCCAGCATATCGTGTCGGACCTGAAGACCTTTGCCTACCGCAAGCCCGGCGCGGCGGCAGACGACGTGCCGTTCCTGTTCGAAAAGGCCCTTGACTCGTCGATCCGGCTGAGCGCGCATGAACTGCGCGGCGTGAGCGTCACGCGCGAGCTGCCCGGCGACACACTTGTGCTGGGCGACGAAGCCGCCATCATCGGCGTGCTCATCAACCTGTTCTCGAATGCGGCTCTGGCTATGCAGAAGGCCGGCACCGTATCGCCGAAGGTCCATGTCTCGGCGCAATGGCGGGACGACCGGCTGCATGTGAATGTGCGCGACAACGGCCCGGGGATCGCCGCGGAGAATCTGGCGCGGGTGTTCGAACCGTTCTTCACGACCCGCGAAGTCGGCCAGGGCCTCGGCCTTGGCCTGTCGATCAGTTATGCGGTGGTGGAGCGGCACGGCGGCACACTGTTTGCGGAAAGCCAGTTGGGCGAGTGGACAGCGTTCAACTTCGACCTGCCGCGTCTGGAGTGATGTCGAGATGAAAGAGACCCAGCAAGCGCGGCCCACTGTCCTGTATGTCGACGACGAGGAACTGGCTCGCAAGTACTTTGCGCGCTCGGCCGGCCGTGAGTATGAGGTGCTGCTCGCCGGCGACGCCGACGAGGCCCTGTCGATCCTGCGCCGCGAAGGTGCGCGCGTGACGATCCTGGTGACCGACTTCCGCATGCCGGGCCGGCACGGCGACGATCTGCTGCGGCAGGTCTCAGAGGAGTATCCGCATATCGTGCGAATCCTGGTGACAGCCTACGCGGAAAACCACGCGCTCCCGGGAGCGGTTGATTCTGGCGAAGTATTTCGCATCCTGGAAAAACCGCTCGGCGTGGCCACGGTGCGCGAGGTCCTGGCGTCAGCGGCAACGGCCACGGCATCGCGCCCGAAATGACGCGGCGTTTGCGGGTCGGCCCGGTTATCACGAGCGTCGGCGCGAGCGGCTGCGACATGATTTTCTGCAACCGCGTCATGCAGTCCTTCGGCGGGAGGATCAGGATCGTATCCGCGCCCGGCGCCGGCACGACCGTGACGCTGGAATGCCCAAATTTGAAAGATCGAATCAGGAGTTACCCATGAGCGATACGATTGCCAACCAGACACCGCCCCCGGCGATTCTGTTCGTTGATGACGAAGCCACCGCGGTCAAATACTTCGAGCGCGCCATCGGCGCAATCGCGCCGGTGGTGACGGGCGCCTCCGTGGAGGACGGCAAGGCAATGCTGGATGCCCACGCCGCCAGCCTGGCCGTGCTGGTGTCCGACCAGCGCATGCCGGGCGAATATGGCAACGAACTTCTGCGCTACGCGCGCGAGCGCTATCCGCACATCGTCCGGATTCTGACCACCGCCTATTCGGAGCTGGACCAGACCGTCGAGGCCGTCAACCAGGGCCAGATACATCGCTATATCAAGAAGCCTTGGGACATCAGCGCGCTGCGCATGGAGATGAAGCAGGCGCTGGAGCTGGCGGGACTGCGCAAGGAACGCGACCAGCTCGTGCGCGAGAAGCTGAGCGTGCTGCAGACGCAGACCGTGGCCACCCGCATCGGCATCGTGCAAACGTTGTGCGCCAGCCTGATAGGCCCCGGCCGCTTCCAGCCGGTGGAGACTTACCTGGCCGGTGCCGACCTGGCTGGTACGCGCAATGTGGAGCCGGACTGGCAGCGGATGGACTACGCCGACCTGGTGCGCGTCGAGAGCGAAGGCAGCGGCAGTTTCGGCCATGCGGTCAGCACGCGTCTGGCGCAGTTGCGTACGCAGAATGCGGGGCGTAGCGCTGCAGAGGCGGTGCAGGTTTTCACTGAAGTTCTCGGCGCCGCAGTGCGCGGCGATGGGGACGCGCTCATCTGGACTTCGCCGGCCACGTTGAGTGAGTTCCTCACCCGGCCCGTGGCTCAGCCTGTATCGGCCGAACACGTTAGCTGGCTGGCCGGCCTGCTGTGGCTGGAAGAAGCCGGCGGCGCCCTGCGGTTTGCGCGTGAAGGCGACACCATCGTCTGCCGCGCCGGCACACGCGCGGCCAGTTTTGCGGCCGATCGCCTGGCGCTCTGGATCGAGCGATTCGCGGAGCGGGCGTTCGGCTAGGCGAAGGAGACGACCCGCAGTGCGAGGGGCGACGCATGACGCCGGCCGCTGCAACCCGTCGTTAAGCGTCTGCGCGCCTCTCGCGCCGTAAGACGACGTGCGTAGCTTTCTCCGATGCTACGAATTCGACGCATTCGTATCCCAGAGCCCGCAAGTCAACGCCTTCGAACAGCCGTTCGCCCTGGCCGAGCAGCACCGGTGCGATAGCAATGTGCAGTTCATCGATGAGGCTCTCGCGAAGATACTGCTGGATGGTATTCGTTCCACCGCCGATGCGCACGTCCATTCCGCCGGCCGCCTCGCGTGCTCTTTCAAGCGCTTCGCGAATGCCGCCCGTGACGAAATGAAACGTCGTGCCGCCTTCCATCTCGATGGGTGGACGCGCATGATGCGTCAGGATGTAGACCGGAACGTGATAGGGCGGATTGTCGCCCCACCAGCCTTTCCAGTTCATGTCCGGCCAAGGCCCGCGATCGGGACTGAACATGTTCCTCCCGAGAATCCAGGCGCCGACATTCTCAAAGCCACGGGCGGCGAAGTCATCGTCGACGCCGGTCGTGCCGCCGTCTTTTCCGAACAAGGACTGCTGAAACGTGCGTGTTGGAATCAGCCACTGGTGCAGATCCGTTCCGCCGATGCCGAGCGGATTGTCGATGTCCTGGTTTGGGCCTGCTCCGTAGCCATCGAGCGAGATGGTGAAGCCGTTAACGCGAACTCGTGTCATCTAGTGTCTCCGCCTGGACGGTTGATCATCCGTTCTGGGACAGTGTACTGAGGTTGACCCGGTTCGACAGATGGATATGCAGCAAACCTCACCACCTACGAGATGGGCTTTGCCTCCGGCAGCGTCCACTTCCCATCGAGAATTTCAGTCCGAGGACGATAGAAGCGGACCATATAGTTCCAGCCCGGCATGATGGCGATGCAATTGGTTGCGCTAGCTGTGCAATCGCCGAAGCGAATGGCCGTCGAACCGCCCGGCGATTTTTTTGCGGTCAGGCTGTTGACGGAGTATGCGTTGTCCGGGTTCGGATGCAGGTCGCCGGCTGCGTCATACACGGTGACGGACCAGAAGGCGTCCACCGGCACATTCGACATGTCGAGACGATAAGCCGTCGTGCCGTCATTTCGTTCCGGCGTGACAAGCTGGTAGTACGCATCCTTTTCCGGAATCCCACCCCATGCAATGGCGCTTCCGATCAGGTGTCGCACCGGGTCGACTTCGGCGGCCGTGCCGAACATCCGCCGGGAATCAGGAATGGTCGTACCGAGGGCGATCAGCAGTTTGCGGATAGTGTCCTGACTCGCGGTGTCCCAGCCAGGAACCTCGAAGCGACCCGGGCCATTGGGCTGCTCAACCCGGATGCCGTCTTGCAGTGTCCATGCCTGCTTCGCGTCGTCGGACTTGTCGGGATCGACCAGCGTACGGACACCCAGCAGGACGTAGCGGGTCCCGATGTCTTTTCTGTTGAATGTGTGGCTGGCGCCGCCGTGATACACGCCGAAGACGTGGCCGTCTTCGTCAAACACTGCGAGCGACATGTACCGCGTGCCGGCGTCGGGCAGGGTTACAGTGACTGGCCCGGCATCGAGATCGAATACCGCGCTCGAGTACAGCGTATCGCGGTTCGGGCGGACCACGGTCTTGCTGCCCACAGGCACGAACTCGCGCCCATGGAAGAACTTGCCGAAGCCGCCGCGCTTGACTGTCAGGCTGAAGTAGCGGTCCGATTCGCTGCGCGGGAAATTGTCGACGGTCACCCGGACGGGGGCGCTCTGCACGGTCTGCGCGTGGACATTCGGCAGAGCAGCGATCAGCATGGCACAAGCGACTGCACGCGATGGTTTCATTGACATCTAGGTCTCCCTCGTTTGGCTTGCGGTGCGGCGAAATATTGCAGCGTGGGGGCTCGTCGGCGAGACATAGCCGCTAGCGGTCGCCCGGTCTCTGAGCACGCAGAACGGAAACTTCACCAGGTGTATTGCTTAGCGCACAGGCATGTACACCCTGGAGGCCTGCTCGACCTCCCACTCCCGCACTGAACGTCGGTTTGATCTGCGTCGTGCGACTCGAGCGTCTGGGCATTCAGATCGGCTATGCAGCTTAAGGCAGGCAAGCGCCGCCTTACCCCACTCAGAAAGGGGGGCGCCAGCATATCAACGGAGGGAACGGCGATTTGCCACGTCCGGCAAACCCGGGTTAAAGCGTCGGGATCGCCGAGAAATGCGATTGAAAAGTCTTCTTGCGCGACCTTGATCGAGATTGCGGAAACGCTCGGCTATACCTTCGGGGAACGCATTTGCACGAGCATTTCAACGCTGGTCAGGCATGGCGCCTTTCTGAAAGTCACATCAGCACAATATCGTACTGCTCCTGACTCAAATTCGACTCCACCTGCAGCGACACCGGCTTGCCAATAAAATCAATCAGCATCGCCAGATGCTGCGACTCTTCTTCCAGAAACAGATCGATCACCTGCTGCGACGCCACCACGCGAAACTCGCGCGGATTGAACTGCCGCGACTCGCGCAGAATCTCGCGCAGCACGTCATAACACACAGTACGCGGCGTCTTGACCTGCCCCTTACCCTGGCAAACCGGACAAGGCTCGCACAGCACATGCGCGAGAGACTCACGCGTACGCTTGCGCGTCATCTCCACGAGCCCGAGCTGCGAGAACCCGTTCACCGTCACACGCGTGCGATCGCGCGACAGCGCCTTCTTCAATTCGCCCAGCACCTGATCGCGATGCTCGACATTCTCCATATCGATGAAGTCGATAATGATCACGCCGCCCAGATTGCGCAGACGCAGTTGCCGTGCAATGGTGTGCGCGGCTTCGAGGTTGGTCTTGAAGATCGTATCGTCGAAGTTGCGCGCCCCGACGTAGCCGCCGGTATTCACGTCGATGGTCGTCATCGCCTCGGTCTGGTCGATCACGAGATAACCGCCCGACTTTAAATCCACGCGGCGCGACAACGCGCGCTGAATTTCCGCCTCGATGTTGTACAGATCGAAGAGCGGCCGCTCGCCGGTGTAGTGGTGCAGCTTGGACGACACCGCCGGCGTGAACTCGGCCGCGAAATCGGCCAGCATCTGATACGTCTCGCGCGAATCGACCTGAATGCGCGACGACTCGTCGTTGACGAAATCGCGCAGCACGCGTTGCGCGAGATTCAGATCCTGATACAGCAGACTGGTTGGCGGCATGCGCTGACCTTGCGACAGAATCGTCGCCCACGTCTTGCGCAGATACGCGACGTCGCCGGCCAGCTCTTCGCTGGTCGCATCTTCCGCGATGGTGCGCACGATGTAGCCGCCTTTCTCATCGGCGGGCAGCACGGCGGTCAGACGCGCACGCACGGCCTCACGTTCGGCTTCGCTCTCGATCTTCTGCGAGATGCCGATATGCGGCTCCTGCGGCAGATACACGAGCGTGCGCCCGGCAATGCTCACTTGCGTGGATAGCCGCGCGCCCTTGGTGCCGATCGGATCCTTCACGACCTGCACCATCAGCGTCTGGCCTTCGAAGACGATTTTCTCGATCGGCTGATGCGGTGTCTGATGCTGCGGCTCGCCGGCAATACGCGGGTGCCAGATGTCGGCAACGTGAAGGAACGCGGCGCGTTCGAGACCGATGTCGATGAAGGCGGATTGCATGCCCGGCAACACGCGTACGACCTTGCCGAGATAGACGTTGCCGACGCGGCCACGCGACAGCGTTCGTTCGACGTGAAGTTCCTGGACGGCGCCTTGCTGGACCAGCGCGACGCGCGTTTCCTGCGGCGTGACATTGATCAGGATTTCTTCATTCATGGTGTTATTTTAGAAGTCGATGCGCGCTGCACGCAGGAGGGCAGCGCATTCAAAAAGCGGCAAACCCATGATACCTGAATAGGACCCGTCGATATGCTCGATAAACTCCGCGGCGCGCCCCTGCACACCGTATGCGCCCGCCTTGCCGAGCGGCTCGCCGCTCGCCGCATAGCGGCGGATCGCGTCTGCGTGCAGTGCAGCAAAACGCACCTTCGATACGGATAGCGCAGCGGGCAGCAACGTGCCCTCGGCATCGACCACGGCCACGGCTGTCAGCACTTCGTGATCGCGGCCTGCGAGGCGCTTGAGCATCGCGACGGCGTCGTCGGCATCGACGGGCTTGCCGAGTATCGCGTCGTCGATCGTGACGGTTGTATCCGCAACCAGAATCGGCCGCGCGGTGTGGCCGCCGGCCACGAGGCGCGCGCGCGCCGCATGCGCCTTGGCGACGCACACCCGCTGCACGTAGTCGTGCGCGCGTTCGCCGGGCAGCTCGGCTTCGAGCGCTTCGGCGTCTTCATCGGGGCGCGGCAGCAGCAGTTCAAAGCGCACGCCGAGTTGTTGCAACAACTCCTGGCGGCGTGGACTCTGCGAAGCGAGGTAGACGAACGGATGCAGCGAAGCGGCGGACATGGACATGAACAGGTCTCGATGAAGCGGATTGCGTGAGGGCGCGACGGGCGTCGGGCGTCGATCGGTGCGATGGGAAAATCGTTAGTGCGAGCATGACGACGCGTACTTTGCGCACGTTGTTGTGCATGCCAGCATGCGCGTCGCTTAACGCCGCAAATCGGCTGCCTCCACAGACGCCTTCATTGCGGATATCTTGCGCGGCCCGAACAACACGGCGAAGGCGCGATTCTACGTGCGATCCGAGGCGCGACTACGAGGCGCGATTTGGTGTCGCGACCGCAACCGGCACCCGCAACAAGCACCCGCAACATGCGCCGGCAATCCTCGACGCAATCCGCGCTCGCGCCCGCGCATTCTCCGCGCCGCCTCGTTCGCTCACACGCGATGATAGGGGTGATTTTGCGTGATGGTCCACGCGCGGTAAAGCTGTTCGGCCAGCAGCACGCGGACCATCGCGTGCGGCAAGGTTAGGCTGGAGACGCGCAGCAGCATATCGGCACGCGCTTTCAACTGAGGATCGAGCCCATCGGCGCCGCCGATCAGGAACGCCACGTCGCGGCCGTCCTGCTGCCAGCCGGGCAGGGCGCCGGCGAGCTGCATGGTGGTCCAGTCCTTGCCGCGTTCGTCGAGCGCGACAATGCGCGCGTTCTTCGGCAACGCGGCTTCGATTTTCAGCCGCTCGGCGGCCATCACGCTGTCCGCCTGCCGTCCCGACGAGCGCTGCTCGGGTTTGATTTCGCGCAACTCGATGCGCAACTCGGGCGGCATGCGCTTCGCGTATTCGTCGAAGCCGGTGGCGATCCAGTCCGGCATCTTGTGGCCGACGGCGAGGATATGCAGTTTCATGACGGATCGAAAAACGCGAATGTCATCACGGACCAGAGCGTTGTGAAGCGCCCGCGGCCCGCCGGCTGGCTGGCTGACTTACTTGCGGCGTGCAGCCGTCTTGCGCGCGGGCTTCTTCACTGCCGGCGCTGCTTCGTCTTCGTCCTCGTCTTCATCGGGTTCGCTCGAACGCGCGCCGCCGAACGGATCCGGTGTGGACAGCTTGATGCGCACCGGCTTGTCGCCCCAGATTTCTTCGAGGTTGTAGTACTGGCGCAGCGCCGGTTGCAGGATGTGCACGATCGCGTCGCCGCAATCCACCAGCACCCATTCGCCGACGTCCTCGCCCTCGGTACTGACGATGTCGCCGCCGTTTTCCTTGACGCTCTCGCGCACGCTCGAAGCGAGCGCCTTGGTCTGGCGATTGGAGGTGCCGCTCGCGACGATCACGCGATCGAACAGCGCGGTCAGGTGGCTGGTGTTGAACACCTTGATGTCTTGCGCCTTGACGTCTTCGAGAGCGTCGACGATCACGCGTTGCAGTTTGCGAATATCCATTGAGGTTACCGGTGGTACAGATGATGTTGAAGAATATAGTCCCACACCGCAGTGGGGACATGGCTCGCCGCCTGGTCTTGCTGTTCGTCGCCTGCGAGGGCGAGCCGCTGGCTTACCTGTTCGCGCAGATGCGCGCGAATGTCGGTGGCCGAAACGTTGAACGCAAGCGTCGTATCGATCAGCAAGTGGCCGCAGGGCGTGGCTTGCAGAACGTCGGCGCGGGCACGGCGCGCGTCGATTTCTTTTGCGACCACGGGCGGAATCGACGCGAGGTCGAAGCCGGGCCGCGTGGCCGCGCAAATATGCGCATAGTCGAACAGGCGCCGCCAGTCGCGCCATGTGTCGAGATGCACCAGTTGATCCGCGCCCATCAGGAGCGCAAGCGAGGCGTCCTCGCCTTCACGTTCACGCCAGCGTTGCAGCGTGTCGACCGTGTAAGTCGGGCCGTCGTGCTCGATTTCGTCGGTCGCGACTCGCACGGTCGCGCCCGGCAATACGAATTCGCTAGCCGCCGCGCGCGTCATGGCAAGCCGATGCACGGCCGGCGAGACGTCCGCTTTCTGCCACGGCTGGCCGGCCGGCAACAGCACGAGTTCGGTCAATTTCAGCACGTGCGCGAAACGCCGCGCGAGCGCGAGGTGACCGTCGTGGATCGGATCGAAAGTGCCGCCGAGCAGTCCGATCCGGCGAGGCAGGGCAACAGGATGAGCGTTCGGCTTCAGGTGAAGATCCTTTGTCGTGACGATGCGCGGTGCGGGCCTGCGCCTCACACCCACTCGCGCGGCACGAGAAAATCGCTATAAAGACGCGCTTCCGGCGTGCCCGGTTCGGGGTGCCAGTTGTAGCGCCAGTTCACCACAGGCGGCATGGACATCAGGATCGATTCCGTGCGCCCGCCGCTCTGCAGCCCGAACAGTGTGCCACGGTCGAAGACCAGATTGAACTCGACGTAGCGCCCGCGCCGGTAGGCCTGGAAATCGCGCTCGGCCTGACCGTACGGAATGTTGCGGCGCTTCTCGACGATCGGCAGGTACGCTTTGAGGAACGCGTCGCCCACACTTCTGAGCATCGCGAACGATTGATCGAAGCCCGGCGCCGAAAAATCGTCGAAGAAAATTCCGCCGATGCCACGCGCTTCGTTGCGGTGCTTGAGGAAGAAATACTCGTCGCACCAGCGCTTGAAACTCGGGTAAAGGTCCGCGCCATAAGGCTGTAGCGCGTCGCGGCAGGTGCGATGGAAATGCTGCGCGTCTTCCTCGTAGCCGTAGTAGGGCGTCAAATCCATGCCGCCGCCGAACCAGAACACCGGCTCTTCGCCCGGCTTGGTGGCGATCAACAGACGCACGTTCATATGCACGGTCGGGCAGTGCGGATTGTGCGGATGCAGCACGAGCGACACGCCCATTGCCTCGAAGCCGCGACCGGCCAGTTGCGGACGGGCCGCGCTCGCCGAACCTGGCAAGGCGTCGCCCGCGACGTCCGAGAAACCGATGCCGGCCCGCTCGAAGAACTTGCCGCCTTCCAGAATCCGCGTGTAGCCGCCGCCGCGCAGCTTCTCGCCGGGCGCGCGCTGCCATGCGTCGGTGGCGAACGGCGTGCCGTCGAACGCGCCGAGCGTGTCCGCGATATGCGTTTGCAGGCCTTGCAGCCAGCTGCGCACGGCCTGTGCGTCGTAGCTCGAATCGGTCATGAATGCAGATGCAGAGGGCGGCACGCTTGTCGTGCCGCAGGTTCTTCGTGAAGGGCGACGGCCGGGCCCGCGTCAGGGTGAATCTTGCGAAGGCGCGGCCATACGGGGTTTCGCTTCGGGCGGGAAACTGCCGCCGAGGCGGGCTTCGGTCAGGCCACGTTGGGCTCGCGCCGGTTCATATCGGCCCACCACCTGCGGCGGGCGCGGCCACCGGTGCAAAGCGTGACGCAACGCGACGTAAGGCGACGCAAAACGCGGCGCAAAACCCGTCGCGAAAACCCGCAGTGTAGCGCCGTTGGCGTCGCACGCGGGCGAGCGGGGTCGTGCCTCAGTGCTTGCCGTCCGTCTTGACGTCGTGCTTGCGGTTCAACGCACGGTAGCCGATGTCGCGGCGATACTGCATGCCGTCGAACGAGATCTGGTTGATCGTTTCGTACGCGACCGACTGCGCGCTGCGCACCGAATCCGCCAGACCCACCACGCACAGCACGCGGCCGCCCGAGGTGGTCAGCTTGCCGTCCGCCAGCGTGGTGCCCGCGTGAAACGTGACCGAATCCGCGGTTTCAGCGGGAATGTCGTTGATGCGGTCGCCCTTGCGCGGCGTGTCCGGATAGTTGTACGCGGCAAGCACGACGCCGAGCGCGGTGCGGCGATCCCACTCCAGTTCCACCGTATCGAGCGTGCCGGCGATGGCCTGCTCGACCACCTTCGAATAGTCGCCTTTCAGACGCGCCATGATCGGCTGCGTTTCGGGGTCGCCCATGCGGCAGTTGAATTCGAGCGTTTTCGGGTTGCCTTGCGCGTCGATCATCAGACCGGCGTACAGGAAACCGGTGTAGCGGATGCCTTCCTTCTCCATGCCGCGTACCGTAGGCAGGATGATTTCGCGCATCACGCGGGCGTGCAGTTGCGGCGTGACGATCGGCGCGGGCGAGTAGGCGCCCATGCCGCCCGTGTTCGGACCCTGGTCGCCGTCGAGCAGACGCTTGTGATCCTGGCTCGACGCGAGCGCTAGCACATGTTTGCCGTCGACCATCACGATGAAGCTCGCTTCCTCGCCGGCGAGGAATTCCTCGATCACGACACGCGCGCCGGCGTCGCCAAGCTTGTTGTCGGACAGCATCATGTCGACCGCGGCGTGCGCTTCTTCCAGCGTTTGCGCAACCACCACGCCCTTGCCCGCGGCGAGGCCGTCGGCCTTGATGACGATCGGCGCGCCCTTGGCGTCGAGATAGGCGTGCGCGGCGGCGACGTCGGCGAAGGTTTCGTATTCGGCCGTGGGGATGGCGTGGCGCTTCATGAACGCCTTGGCGAAGTCTTTCGAGCTTTCCAGCTGAGCGGCTTCTTTGGTCGGCCCGAAAATCTTCAGACCGCGCGAGCGGAATAGATTGACGATGCCGGCCGCCAGCGGCGCTTCCGGCCCGACCAGCGTGAAGGCGATCTGTTCCTGCTCGACGAAATCGGCGAGCGCAGCCGGCTCCGTGATGTTGAGGTTGCGCAGACGCTCGTCCTGGGCGGTGCCGCCGTTGCCCGGAGCAACGTAGACGAGCTGAACCCGCGGCGATTGCGCGAGCTTCCATGCGAGTGCATGTTCGCGACCGCCGGAACCGACGACGAGTAACTTCATGTGAATCCCCGAGACTTAAAAACCATAAACGGCTGACGCAGCACGCTCAGCCGTGGAAAGACAGCAAGGTTCGCATGAGGCCCGCAGCAGCCGGTGGCGGCGCGCAGGGCACAGTGCGAACCCGGGTGGTCGCGCGGCGTGAGGCAACACGCACGCCCGCTCAGCAACGACGCGGGGGCCGGCCGGCGGCGCTCGCGCGGTGCGAGGCAAGTGCATGCGCCACGCAACACGCGCCGCCGGGGCGCGCTCATTCGTCGGCGATCGCGGCGTTTGTATAGACTTCCTGCACGTCGTCCAGATTCTCCAGCGCGTCGAGCAGCTTCTGCATTTTCACGGCGTCTTCGCCGGTGAACTCGACTTCCGTCTGAGGTTTCATCGTCACCTCGGCCAGTTCGGCCTTGAAGCCGGCGGCTTCCAGCGCCGACTTCACCTTCGGAAAGTCGTTCGGCGGACACAGCACTTCGATGCTGCCGTCGTCATTCGTGACGACGTCGTCGGCGCCGGCTTCGAGCGCGGCTTCCATCAGCTTGTCTTCCGCCGTGCCGGGAGCGAACAGGAACTGGCCGACGTGATCGAACATGAACGACACCGAGCCGTCCGTGCCCATGTTGCCGCCGTTCTTCGAAAACGCGTGACGCACTTCCGCCACCGTGCGCGTGCGGTTGTCGGTCATGGTGTCGACAATCACCGCCGCGCCGCCGATGCCGTAGCCTTCGTAGCGGATTTCTTCGTAGCTTGCGCCGTCCACGCCGCCCACGCCACGCTGGATTGCGCGATTGACGTTATCTTTCGGCATGTTGGCGTCGTACGCCTTTTCGACGGCGAGCCGCAGGCGCGGGTTCGAGTCGATATCGCCGCCGCCCATGCGAGCCGCGACCTGGATTTCCTTGATGAGCCGCGTCCAGACCTTGCCGCGCTTGGCGTCGGCCGCTGCTTTCTTATGCTTGATGTTGGCCCATTTCGAATGACCCGCCATACCTATTCTCCATCGCGCGCGCCGCTGGGGCGCACGCATTGTGCAATTGTCGTTGCGATGTCGGGCGCTTGCTCGTGTTCGCGCGCCGTGCGCGCGTTCGCGGTGTTGTGCGCCTCGCTGTCAAACCGCCCGCTGCCTGACGGCCCAGCTCAACTGTTCGTGGCCGACCGCCCGCGGCTGAGTGTCTCGCGCCTGATCACGGCCAGCCGGGCCCGGCTGGCGGGACCGCGGGTTCGCAGCGCGATTGGGACGGGGCGGTGCGGCTGGCGCGCGGCAAACGCCGCGCCGGCCTGCCAGGCCCCGCGAAAGGCGCGATGCGCCAGGCGGTGTGGTCAACGGTAATGCGAGTTGAGCCGCTCTTTGAGCGGATTCGAATTTTATCACGCCGCAAGGGGGCGGCAGAGGACGAGATAGCGGCCATCGCCACGAAAAGTGCGTGGCGACGGCGGGTGGCGCACGCCGTCGCGCGCTTTTCAGGCCGCGTTCAGTTCTTCGTGCCGAACAGACGGTCGCCGGCGTCGCCGAGACCCGGCACGATGTACGCGTGCTCGTTCAGATGCGAATCGAGCGAGGCGACATACAGCTTGACGTCCGGATGGGCGTCCTGGAACACCTGCACGCCTTCGGGCGCGGCGACCAGCGCGAGGAACATGATGTTCTCGCCGGCCACGTTGCGGCGCTTGAGCACGTCGACCGCGTGCACGGCGGAATAGCCGGTCGCGACCATCGGATCGCACAGAATGAACACGCGGTCTTCGAGGTCGGGCAGGCGCACCAGATACTCCACCGGCCGATGGTCCTCGGCGCGATACACGCCGATGTGGCCCACCCGCGCCGACGGCACCAGTTCCAGCAGACCGTCCGACATGCCGATGCCGGCCCGCAGCACCGGCACGATCGCCAGTTTCTTGCCGGCGATCACCGGCGCGTCGATCTCGACGAGCGGCGTGGTCAGGCGGCGCGTGGTCATGGGCAGGTTGCGGGTGATTTCATAGCCCATCAGCAGTGTGATTTCGCGCAGCAGTTCGCGGAACGTGCGAGTCGAGGTATCCCGGTCGCGCATATGCGACAGCTTGTGCTGGATCAGCGGGTGATCGAGGATGAAGAGATTGGGAAAACGGCTGTCCTGGGTCATGGCGGGTGCGCACGGGGCGGCTAGAGGGATCGGTTCGGCGCGCCGCGCGGCCGGAGAACCGGCTGGCTGGCGAACGCGCCACGGCGCAAGTTTACCGAAAGAGTGCCGCCGGAAGATACCGGAGATTGCACAGGCCCGGCACAGTCCGGCACCGATTCTTCTAGAATCGGGGAAACTTTTGCCGCGAGAGGGCCCTGGATTTGTCGCTGGGGTCGAGGCCGAGGGGCGAGCGCTCGAGGCGGTCCGCGGCTTCCCGAGAATGCTGCCTCAGACCTGTCGCAATGCGCCGAGCTTTACGGAACGTAGAAAACTTGCGGCGGCCCGGCGTTTTTCACGCGGCATAACTTCACGAGGAGAACACTGATGGACATGGGAATCGCAGGACGCACCGCGCTGGTCTGCGCGGCCAGCAAGGGTCTGGGGCGCGGCTGCGCGGAAGCGCTCGCCGCCGAAGGCGTCAACCTGACGATCGTCGCGCGCACCGCCGAGACACTTGAGGCGACCGCGGCGGAGATTCGCAAGCAAAGCGGCGTGGAAGTGAAGACGGTGGCCTGCGACATCACCACGCCGGAAGGCCGCGCGGCGGCGCTCGCCGTGTGTCCGCAGCCGGACATTCTGGTCAACAACGCGGGCGGCCCGCCGCCCGGCGACTTCCGCGACTTCACGCATGAAGACTGGATCCGCGCGCTCGAAAGCAACATGCTCACGCCCATCGAACTGATACGCGCGACCATCGACTCGATGAGCGCGAACGGTTACGGCCGCATCGTCAATATCACGAGTTCGGCGGTGAAGGCGCCGATCGACGTGCTCGGCTTGTCCAACGGCGCGCGTTCGGGACTGACCGGCTTCGTCGCGGGACTTGCGCGCAAGGTCGCGCCCACCGGCGTGACCATCAACAACCTGCTGCCGGGGCTGTTCGACACCGACCGCATCGGCGTCACTTTCCAGGCGCAAGCCAAGGCGCAAAACATTTCCGTCGACGAGGCGCGCAAGCAGCGCATGAAGACGATTCCCGCCGGCCGTTTCGGCACGCGCGAGGAATTCGGCGCCGCCTGCGCGTTTCTGTGCAGCGCGCATGCCGGTTATATCACCGGGCAGAACTGGCTGATCGACGGCGGCGCCTATCCGGGCACGTTCTGAGCGGCCCATCATCGAGCATCACCACAACAACGACAATCACAACGGTTTCAGGAGTCTTACGTCATGACCACCCGCATCGCGCTGATCGCGCACGATCATAAAAAGGACGATATCGTCAAACTGGCCGGCGAATACGTCGACACGCTTAGGCGCTGCGACATCGTGGCGACCGGTACGACCGGCGGGCGCATTGCCGACGCGCACGGCCTCACGGTCGAGCGGATGTTGTCCGGCCCGCATGGCGGTGATTTGCAGATCGGCGCGCAGCTCGCGGAAGGGCGCGTGGACATGGTGATCTTCCTGCGCGACCCGATGACGCCGCAGCCGCACGAGCCCGACATCAACGCGCTGGTGCGCGCTTGCGACGTGCACAACATTCCCTGCGCGACCAACATTTCGACGGCGCGCATGGTGCTCGACTCGCTGACCTTGCGACTCACGCAACAGGTTTGAGCTTTCGCTCCCGGCACGCCTGAATCAAAACCAACCTCAAGGAGACAAGATGACCAAAGCAATCCGATTCGATAAAACCGGCGGTCCCGAAGTGATGAAGTGGGTCGACGTCGAAGTCGGTGAGCCGGGCACGGGCGAGATCCGCGTCAGGCAGACGGCGGTCGGGCTGAACTATATCGACGTGTACTTCCGCACCGGTCTCTATCCGTTGCCTTTGCCCGGCGGCCTCGGCATGGAAGCGGCCGGCGAAGTGACGGCGCTCGGCCCGGGCGTGACCGGTCTGAAGGTGGGCGATCGCATCGCGTACGTGGGACGCCCGCCCGGCGCTTATGCGCAGGAACGCGTGCTGCAGGCGGCGCAGGTCGTGAAAGTGCCCGACGCGTTGAGCGACGAGCAGGCCGCCTCGGTGATGCTGCAAGGCCTGACCGCGCACTATCTGCTGCGCCGCACGTATCCCGTGAAAGCCGGCGACACGATCCTGATCCAGGCCGCGGCGGGCGGCGTCGGTCTGCTGGTGTGCCAGTGGGCGAAGGCGCTCGGCGCGACGGTGATCGGCACGGTCGGCTCGGATGAGAAAGCGGAGATCGCCACGGCGCACGGTTGCGATCATGCGATCGTCTACACGCGTGAGAACTTCACCAAACGCGTGCGCGAGATCACCAACGGCGCGGGCGTGCCGGTGGTGTACGACTCGATTGGTAAAGACACGTTTACGGGCTCGCTCGATTGCCTCGCGCCGCTCGGCCTGTTCGTGAGCTTCGGCAACGCGTCGGGGCCGTTGCCGCCGATCGATTCGTCGGAATTCGCCGGACGTGGTTCGCTGTTCTTCACGCGCCCGACGCTCTTTACCTACATCGCCAAACGCGGCGACTACGAGGCGGCATCCGCCGAGTTGTTCGACGTGCTGGTGTCGGGCAAGGTCAAGACGAGCATCAATCAGCGCTACGCTTTGTCGGACGTCGGCCGCGCGCATGCGGATCTCGAAGGGCGCCGCACGACGGGCTCGACGGTGCTCCTGCCGTAACGCACGACGACGGCCTAGGCGCGAGAGCGGCGGCCGTATAAAAACGAAGCTCATTGAAGGTCGCGCCCCAACCGTAGTCAAACCGGCGCCGCACGCCGCAAAACCAGGCCCAGCCACCCAAGGCCGTTCCATCGCAGGATGGAACGGCCTCGTCCGTTTACGCGATTTTTATATTCGCCACTCCATCTTTGACCAGGCCTTTACACGGTTCGGCATAACGTTGCGGCTATCCAAAGTCCGTGTAATGGAGAACAAAAATGGATGTGCTGTATGTCGGGGGGCTGGTGCTGTTTGCCGCGCTGACCTTCGCTTTGATTGCCGGCTGCGAGAAGTTGATGCAGTTCCGTCGTGGGCAGGGAGCGCGCTGATGAACTGGATTCTGTGGTTGTCGGGCGCGGCCACCGCGCTGCTGTTCGTCTATCTGGTCTATGCGCTGTTGCGCGCGGAGGACATTGAATGAACTCGAACAATGTCCTGCAAGCGGGCCTTTTCATCGTCGTGCTGCTGGCAGCCGCGGTGCCGATGGCCCGCTATCTCAGCGCCGTGATGGACGGCAGCTCGCGCGTGGTCCGCTTCGGCGGTCCCGTCGAGCGTCTGCTGTATCGCATCGCGGGCGTCGATGCGTCGAAGGAAATGAGCTGGAAGCACTACGCGATCGCCACGATCGCGTTCAACGTGCTCGGCGTGGCGTTCCTGTACGTGCTGTTGCGCGTGCAAGGCTGGTTGCCCGGCAACCCGCAGCAGTTCGGTCCGATGACCGTGGACGGCGCGTTCAATACCGCGGTCAGTTTCGTGACCAACACGAACTGGCAGGATTACACGCCTGAGCAGACGGTCGGCTATCTGACGCAGATGCTTGGCTTCACGGTGCAGAACTTCTTCTCGGCGGCGACCGGCATCGTGGTGGTGGTTGCTTTGATTCGCGGCTTTGCGCGTCACACTGCGCAAACCATCGGCAACTTCTGGGTCGATCTCACGCGCGTGACGCTCTACGTGTTGCTGCCGATGTCGGCGATCGTCGCGGCTCTGTTGATGAGCCAGGGCGTGGTGCAGAACTTCAAGGCCTATCAGGACGTGCCGACGCTGCAAACCACCACGTACGCCGCGCCGAAGCTCGACGCGCAAGGCAACCCGGTGAAGGACGCCAAGGGCAATCCGGTGACGGTCGATACGCCCGTGAAGACGCAAACCCTCGCCATGGGCCCGGTCGCGTCGCAGGAAGCGATCAAGATGCTCGGCACGAATGGCGGTGGCTTCTTCAACGGCAACTCGGCGCATCCGTATGAAAACCCGACACCGTTCTCGAACTTCCTGCAGATCTTCTCGATCCTGATCATTCCCGCGGCGCTGGCGCTGGTGTTCGGCCGCATGATCGCGGACCGCAAGCAGGGCGTGGCCGTGCTCGCCGCCATGACGATCGCGTTCGCCGTCTGTGTGTTCGGCGAGATCAGCGCGGAGCAGGGCGGCAATCCGGCCATCGCCGCGTTGCATGTCGATCAGTCGGCTAATGCGTTGCAGTCGGGCGGCAACGCGGAGGGCAAGGAAACGCGCTTCGGCATCGCGCAGTCGGGCATCTTCACGGTCGCGACCACCGCGGCTTCGTGCGGCGCGGTTGCCAACACGCACGACTCGCTGACGCCGATCGGCGGCCTCTATCCGATGCTGCTGATGCAACTCGGCGAAGTGATCTTCGGCGGCGTGGGTTCCGGCATGTACGGCATGCTCGTGTTCGCGATGCTGGCTGTGTTCGTGGCGGGGCTGATGATCGGCCGCACGCCGGAATACGTCGGCAAGAAGATCGAAGCGTACGAGATGAAGATGGTGTCGATCGTCGTCTTGCTGACGCCGCTGCTGGTGCTGGTCGGCACGTCGATCGCGGTGTTGAGCGACGCGGGCAAGGCGGGCATCGCCAACCCCGGCGCGCACGGTTTCTCCGAAATCCTCTACGCGTTCAGCTCGGCAGCCAATAACAACGGCAGCGCGTTCGCGGGCCTCACCGTGAGCACGCCGTTCTACAACTGGCTCACCGCGATCGCGATGTGGTTCGGCCGCTTCGGCACGATCATTCCGGTGCTCGCGATTGCCGGTTCGCTCGCCGCGAAAAAGCGCATCGGCGTGACGGGCGGCACGTTGCCCACGCATGGACCGCTGTTCGTCGTGCTGTTGCTCGGCACGGTGCTGCTGGTTGGCGCGCTGACTTATGTGCCCGCGCTCGCGCTCGGTCCTGGTGTCGAACATCTGATCATGATGGGCGCCCATTGAGGCGGCCCAACGAGATGACCGAATGAGATGACACAAGCGGCCCATGACTGACTAGGCGCAAACGGGAAATTCGAGGATTCAATGACTGAACATAATGCAACCCGGTCCATGTTCGACCCAGCGCTGCTGCGCCCGGCGATCGTGGACTCCTTCAAGAAGCTGACGCCGCGCACGCAGTTCCGCAATCCGGTGATGTTCTGCGTGTACGTGGGCAGCATTCTCACGACCATTCTCTGGATCGCCGCGCTCGGCGGCCAGGCCGAGGCGCCCGCGGGCTTCATTCTCGCGGTCACGTTGTGGCTGTGGTTCACGGTGCTGTTCGCCAACTTCGCGGAAGCGCTCGCCGAAGGCCGTTCGAAGGCCCAGGCCGCGTCGCTGCGCAGCGCGAAGAAAGACGTGATGGCCAAGAAGTTGAACGAGCCGCATCCGAAGTCGCCGATCCGCATTCTGACCGCTTCCGATCTGCGCAAGGGCGACGTCGTGCTGGTCGAAACCGGCGACGTGATTCCTGCCGACGGCGAGGTGATCGATGGCGTCGCGTCGGTCGACGAATCGGCGATCACGGGCGAATCCGCGCCGGTGATCCGCGAGTCGGGCGGCGACTTTTCGTCGGTGACGGGCGGCACGCGCGTGCTGTCGGACTGGATCGTGGTGCGTGTCACCGCGAATCCGGGCGAAGCGTTCCTCGACCGCATGATCGCGATGGTGGAAGGCGCGAAGCGTCAGAAGACGCCGAATGAAATCGCGCTGACCATTCTGCTGGTTGCGTTGACGATCGTGATGCTGCTCGCCACCGCCACGCTGCTGCCGTTCTCGATGTTCTCGGTCGAAGCCGCGAAAGCGGGCCACGTGGTGACGATTACCGCGCTGGTCGCGCTGCTGGTGTGTCTGATTCCGACGACCATCGGCGGTTTGTTGTCGGCGATCGGCGTGGCCGGCATGAGCCGGATGATGCAGGCGAACGTGATCGCCACCTCGGGCCGCGCCGTGGAAGCGGCCGGCGACGTCGACGTACTGTTGCTCGACAAGACCGGCACCATCACGCTCGGCAATCGCCAGGCTTCGCAGTTCGTGCCGGCGCCGGGTTTGACGGAAGAAGCGCTCGCGGATGCCGCGCAACTATCGTCGCTCGCCGACGAAACGCCGGAAGGCCGCAGCATCGTCGTATTGGCGAAGCAGCGCTTCAACATTCGTCAACGCGACATGGCCTCGCTGCATGCCACGTTCCTCGCGTTCACCGCGCAAACGCGCATGAGCGGCGTCGATCTGCCGGGCCGCGAAATTCGCAAGGGCGCGGCCGACGCGGTGAAGAACTACGTCGAGGCCAACGGCGGCCGTTTCCCGAATGAAGTGAGCAACGCCGTGGCCGAAGTCGCGCGGCGCGGCAGTACGCCGCTGGTGGTCGCCGAAAAAGGCGAGCAGGGCGCGCGCGTGCTCGGCGTGATCGAGTTGAAGGACGTGGTGAAGGGCGGCATCAAGGAACGTTTCGCCGAACTGCGCAAGATGGGCATCAAGACCATCATGGTGACGGGCGACAACCGCTTGACGGCGGCGGCGATCGCCGCGGAAGCCGGCGTCGACGATTTCCTCGCCGAAGCCACGCCTGAAGCGAAGCTCGCCACGATCCGCGCGCACCAGGCCGAAGGCCGCCTCGTGGCGATGACCGGCGACGGCACCAACGACGCCCCGGCGCTCGCCCAGGCCGACGTCGCGGTGGCGATGAACACCGGCACGCAGGCCGCTAAAGAAGCGGGCAACATGGTCGACCTCGATTCGAATCCGACCAAGCTGATCGAGATCGTCGAGATCGGCAAGCAGATGCTGATGACGCGCGGTTCGCTCACCACGTTCTCGATTGCCAACGACGTCGCCAAATACTTCGCGATCATTCCGGCCGCGTTCGCCACGACCTATCCGGCGCTGAACGCGCTGAACGTGATGCATCTGGCCACGCCCGCCTCGGCGATCATGTCGGCGGTGATTTTCAACGCGCTGATCATCGTGTTGCTGATTCCGCTGGCGCTCAAGGGCGTGCGTTATCGCGCGCTGGGCGCGGCGATTCTGCTGCGCCGCAATCTGCTGATCTACGGTTTAGGCGGGATCATCGTGCCGTTCATCGGCATCAAGCTGATCGATATGGTGCTGGCCGCATTCGGTTGGGTCTAAGCGCTGGTTCAAGAGGAAATACTCATCATGAAAAATCTGTTCCGTCCGTTGATCGTGATTTTCGCGGTACTCACCGCCGTGACCGGACTTGCCTATCCCGCGGTGATGACCGCCGTCGGTCAGGCGGCCTTCAGCGATCAGGCCAACGGCAGCATGCTCGAACAGGACGGCAAGGTGGTCGGCTCGAAGCTGATCGGCCAGCAGTTCGATGCGCCGCAGTACTTCTGGGGCCGCCTGTCGGCCACCAGCCCGATGCCGTACAACGCGCAGGGTTCGAGCGGTTCGAATCTCGGCCCGACCAACCCGGCGTTGCTCGACGAAATCAAAGGCCGTATCGACGCGTTGAAAACGGCCGGCACGGATATGTCGAAGCCGGTGCCGGTGGATCTGGTGACGTCGTCGGGCAGCGGTCTCGATCCGGAGATCAGCCCGGCCGCGGCGGCTTATCAGATCGAGCGCGTCGCCAAGGCACGCAAGCTCGCGGCGAACGACGTGCAGGCGCTGGTGGATCGTTACACGAGCGGCCGTCAGTTCGGTATTCTCGGTGAGCCGCGCGTGAACGTGCTGCAACTGAATCTGGCGCTTGACGAAATGAAGCACGGCTGATCGACGAAACGCTGTAGCGCTTCGCATCGCAAAGGCGGCGTCCGCGCGACTCCGCCTTTGCCATTTGACGGCGCGACGCAATACAGGTAATAGCGCCGTTATTTGCGGCCGGCCCGCCGCCGTGCCACCATGCACACACCGAAGCTCGCCCAACGATGAAAACCATTGAGCATGAACCGCCCCGATCCCGATGAGTTGCTCGACAAGCTGCAACGCGACGAAGAAAAACGTCAGCGAGGCAGGCTGAAGATTTTTTTCGGCGCGTCGGCGGGCGTCGGCAAAACCTATGCGATGTTGCAGGCCGCGCGCCGTCGTCATGACGAAGGCGCGGACGTGGTGGTCGGCATCGCCGAAACGCATGGCCGCACCGAAACCGCGGCGCTGCTCGACGGTCTCGACGTGCTGCCGCTCGCGCAGATCGAATATCGCGGCCGCAAGCTCGGCGAGTTCGATCTCGACGCCGCGCTCGCGCGCAAGCCGGCGCTGATTCTCGTCGATGAACTCGCGCATTCGAACGTGCAGGGCGCGCGGCATCTGAAGCGCTGGCAGGACGTGTATGAACTGCTCGACGCGGGTATCGACGTCTATACGACGGTCAACGTCCAGCACCTCGAAAGCCTGAACGACGTGGTCGGCCAGATCACCGGCATTCGTGTCTGGGAGACCGTGCCGGACCGCGTGTTCGATCGCGCCGACGAAGTCACGCTGGTCGACCTGCCCGCCGAGGAACTGCTCGACCGGATGCGCGACGGCAAGGTGTACATGCCGCAGCAGGCCGAGCGCGCGGTGCGCAACTTCTTCCGCAAAGGCAATCTGATCGCGCTGCGCGAGCTGGCGTTGCGCCGTACCGCGGATCGCGTCGATGCGCAAATGCACGAGTACCGCGCGGACCGTTCGATCCAGCGCATCTGGCAGGCGCGCGAGCGTTTGCTGGTGTGCGTCGGCCCCGGCCCGGAAGCACCGATGCTGGTGCGCGCGGCGGCGCGCCTCGCCGCGAGCCTGAAGGCCGACTGGATCGCCGTCTATGTGGAAACGCCGGCGCTGCAGCGTCTGCCCGACGCGCGTCGCGAACGCACGTTGAACGCGCTGAAGCTCGCCGCGGAACTCGGCGCCGAAACCGCGACGCTCGCGGCCGCCGACGCGGCCGTCGCGTTGATCGGCTATGCGCAGGCGCGCAACGTGTCGAAGCTGGTGGCCGGCGCGTCGGCACGCACGGGCTTGAGACGCTGGCTGCGCCGGCCGCTCGGCGAACGGATCGCCGAGAAGGCGGCCGATCTCGATCTCACGCTGATTCGCGCGTCGTCCGAGCGCGACGGCGGCGAGCATCGTCACCTGTTGAACACCACCGCGAACGCATGGCGAGAGGCGCTCAGCGCGGCGCGCGAACGCCGCTCGCCGCCGCGCGCCTACGGCTTCGCGCTGTTGATCTGCGCGGCCATCACGCTGCTGGCGAGCCAGTTGATCGACCATATCGATCTGACCAATCTCGTCATGCTCTATCTGCTCGGCGTGATCTTCGCCGCCGTGAAGCTGGGGCGCGGGCCCGGCGTGGTGCTGTCGTTCATGAGCGTGGCCGCGTTCGATTTCTTCTTCGTGCCGCCGCGCATGTCGCTGTCGGTCTCCGATACGCAATATCTGCTGACCTTCTTCGGCATGCTGCTGACCTCGCTGGTGATCAGCCATCTCACTTCGAGCTTGCGCCGCGAGGCGAGCGTGGCGCGGCGTCGCGAACAGCGCACTGGCGCGATGTACGCCATGGCGCGCGAACTCGCCGCGGCGCTCACCATGGAACAGATCGTCGGCATCGGCAGCCGGCATGTGAGCGAGGTGTTCGGCGCGCGTGTCGCGATTCTGTTGCCGGACAGCGCCGATCAGGTGAAGCAGAAGATCGAGGATCCGGACGCGACGATCACGCTTGAAGGCGAGTTGCTCGATAGCGACGTCGGCCAATGGGTCTACGACCAGCAGAAGCCGGCCGGCCACGGCACCGACACGCTGCCGGCCGCCGCCGCGCTCTACCTGCCGCTCAAGGCGCCGATGCGCACACGCGGCGTGCTCGCCGTGGTGATGCGCGACGAGGGCGAACTCGACGTGCCCGAGCAGCAACGCATGCTCGACGCGTTCGCCGCGCAGATCGCGCTCGCGCTGGAGCGGGTGCATTACGTCGACATCGCGCGCGATGCGCTCGTCAACATGGAGTCGGAGCGCTTGCGCAACTCGTTGTTGTCGGCGATCTCGCACGATCTGCGCACGCCGTTGACGACCATCGTCGGCTTCTCGTCTATGCTCGCACAAGCGCCTGACGCGCAACCCAACAGCGAGCTGGTCGAAGCGATTCACGAGGAAGCGCTGCGCATGACCGGCATCGTCACGAATCTGCTCGACATGGCGCGTCTGCAGGCGGGCAGTCTGCAACTGAACCAGCAATGGACGCTGCTCGAAGAGACGGTGGGCGCCGCGCTGCGGGCTTGCAAACGCGTGCTGACGAATCATCCGGTGCAGGTGAAACTGCCCGCCGACCTGCCGCTCTTGCACCTCGACGCCGTGCTGATGGAGCGCCTCTTCTCCAACCTGTTCGAGAACGCCGCGAAATACACCGCGCCGGCCACGCCGCTGACAATCGGCGCGCAGCGTCTCGACGCGGACGGCAAGTCGTTCGTGCGCGTGACCGTCGACGATAGCGGCCCGGGTCTGCCCGCCGGCATGGAAGCGCGCGTGTTCGAGAAATTCACGCGCGGCGAGAAGGAGTCGGCCAAGCCGGGCATCGGCCTGGGACTGGCGATCTGCCGCGCGATCGTGGAAGCGCACGGCGGTACAATCGGCGCGCTCAATCGCCTGTCGGCTGACGGCCGTGTCGAGGGCGCGCGCTTCTGGTTCACGCTGCCGGTGGACACGCCGCCTGACGCGCCGGATGCACTGGAAAACGAAGGCGCCGATTCCTTGACCCACGCCGACACCGGCGGCGATTCAATTCTTAATCCGCTTTCCAAGCCTAGCCATGAGTGACCCGAGCATCACCGTCGTCCTGATCGAAGATGAAAAGCAGATTCGCCGCTTCGTGCGAACGGCGCTGGAAGGCGAGGGCATCGTCGTGCACGACGCCGAAACCGGCAAGCAGGGTCTTGTCGAAGCCGCGACGCGCAAGCCCGATCTGGTGATCGTCGATCTCGGCCTGCCTGATACCGACGGTCTCGACGTGATCCGCGAACTGCGCGGCTGGAGCGAGTTGCCGGTGATCGTGCTGTCGGCGCGTACCCAGGAAAGCGAAAAAGTCGCCGCGCTCGATGCCGGCGCGGACGATTACCTCACCAAGCCATTCGGCGTGTCCGAGTTGCTGGCGCGGATTCGCGCGCATATGCGGCGGCGCAATCAGGGCGGCGCCAACGAAACGCCGCAGGTGCGCTTCGGCATGGTGACCGTCGATCTGGCCCTGCGGCAGGTGAGCCGCGACGGCGCCGTCGTCCATCTGACGCCGATCGAGTACCGGCTGCTCGCGACGCTGGTGCGCCATGCCGGCCGCGTGCTGACGCATCGCCAATTGCTGCGCGAGGTGTGGGGGCCGTCGCATGTCGAGAGCCATCACTATTTGCGCATCTATATGGCGCATCTGCGCGGCAAGCTGGAGCGTGACCCGGCGCAACCGGAGCACATCATCACGGAAACGGGTGTCGGATACCGGCTGGTGGGCGCGGTTTGAGCATGAGGCGACAATTTGCCACCGCGCGACACGCGTTCCGGCAGCGAGCGCCCACCGGCGGCCTCGAGCTATTTTGGTATAATTACACTTCGTAAGGACGACCTTGCGGTTTCACGAACGGGGACGGCCCCATCTGACCATGGAGCTGTCTCATGTCCTGGATTCTTCTGTTAATTGCCGGTTTGCTCGAAATCGCGTGGGCCGCCGGTCTCAAAACCTCCGATGGTTTCACCCGCCTGTGGCCGTCCGTGTTCACAATCGTGACGGCGCTCGGCAGCTTCGTGCTGCTCGCCATGGCCATGCGTCAGCTGCCGCTCGGCACGGCGTACGCGGTATGGACGGGAATCGGCGCGGTCGGCGCGTTCATCTTCGGAATCGTGGTGATGGGTGAGGCGTTGACCGTCGCGCGAGTGGCCAGCGCGGCGCTGATCGTGATCGGATTGATCGGCCTGAAGCTGTCTTCCGGGCATTGAGCCCGGCATTTCGACCTACTGCCGGGCGTCTTTACCCAATCCGGGTGCGCCCGGCCCGCGCCTTCAATCAAGCCGGCCATTTATTCGCCGCTCTGCGTTCTGCGAATTAAGGTGGCTATAATGAGATCGAATCCAACCTGAAATTGTCCGCGGCCCATTTGGCGCGACCGGCTTGGCGCGGGTCTGACGACTTCGATGCGCGGCCCCATTCGTGGCCCGTCGTAGCGCCCGGCACGCACAGCGCGCCTGGAGGCGGCCATGCTTGAATCACTTTCGCTTGCGGCGGGCCTCTCATGGGGCAGCGGCCTGCGCCTCTACCTGACGGTCCTGCTGGCCGGCGTGTTCGCCCGGCTCGGCCTTGTCCATCTTCCCGATACGCTGTCCGCGTTGTCCTCTCCGTGGGTGATCGGCGTGGCGGGCGTGCTGACAGTCACCGAATTTCTCGCCGACAAGATCCCCGCGTTCGATTCGCTGTGGGACGCGGTCCATACCTTCATCCGTATTCCGGCCGGCGCGGTGCTGGCCGCTGGCGCGCTCGGCCATGCCGATCCGGCGCTGCTGACGGTGGCGGCGCTCGCGGGCGGTACGCTCGCCGGCACGGCGCACCTTGCCAAAGCGGGCACGCGCGCGCTGATCAATCTGTCGCCGGAACCGGTCTCGAATGTGGTGACCTCGACCGCTGAAGACGGACTCGTGTTCGGCGGCATGCTGCTCGCGCTGTTCGTGCCGCTCGTTTTTCTGGTGCTGATGATCGGTTTCCTGATGCTGGCCGGCTGGGCGTTGCCGCGGCTTTGGCGTGGGGTGCAGGGCGGTTTTCGCGGCATGGCGACGCACATGGTGTCGCGCTTCGCCAGGAGCAGGCACGATTGAGCGATACGGTACGGGGTTCCACGGCGCGCAGAGCTTTACCGGTGACGACGCGCCGGTTCGGCGGCATGGATCTGGTGCGCCAGTCCATTCGCATGACGTCGCGCGACTGGCGCGCGGGCGAGCTGACGATGCTGCTGCTGGCGCTGATACTGGCCGTGGCGGCGCTGTCGAGTGTCGGCTTTCTGGCTGACCGTCTGCATCAGGGGCTCGAGCGCGACGCGCGGCGCATGATCGCCGCCGACTTCATCGTGCGGGCCGATCATCCTGTCGATCCGCAATTCGCCGGGCAAGCCAAGGCGCTCGGCCTGAAGACCGCCAGCACGGCGATCTTTCCCAGCATGATCAATTCGACCGGCGCGCAGCCGGTCTCGCGGCTCGCCGCCATCAAGGCGGTCTCGCCGGGTTATCCGTTGCGCGGCGCGTTGCGCATTGCGCCGGTGCCGGGCGCGGCGGACCACCCGGCGCAGTCGATTCCGCCGCCGGGCGTCGTGTGGGTCGATCAGGCGTTGCTCGATGCGTTGAAGGTGCGTGTCGGCGATAGCGTGAAAGTCGGCGGTCGCGATTTCACGATCGGCGCGGTGATCACGCGCGAACTCGACCGCGGTTTCTCGTTCGTCAATTTCTCGCCGCGCCTGATGCTGCGCGCCGACGACGTGCCGTCCACCGGCCTCGTCACCTACGGCAGCCGCGTAACGTACCGCTTGCTGGTCGCGGGCACGGACGAGTCGGTGGCGCGCTTCGCGCAGTTCGCGCATGAGCGCGTGGACGGCGGCAAGATGCGCGGCGTCGCGCTCGAATCGTTGCAGGACGGCCAGCCGCAAGTGCGTCAGACGCTCGATCGCGCGAGCCACTTCCTCACCCTCGTCTCGCTGCTCACCGCGTTGCTGGCGGCCGTGGCGATTGCGATGGCCGCGCATCGGTATATGCGCCGGCATCTGGACGGCTGCGCGGCGATGCGTTGCCTCGGCGTCAGCCAGTCGACTTTGCGTGCGCTTTTCACGCTCGAATTCGTCGGGCTCGGTTTGATCGGCGGCGCGCTTGGTGTGGCGCTCGGTTTTCTCGGGCATCTCGCGTTGCTCACGTGGCTCGGCAGTCTGATCGATGTCGCGCTCCCCTATCCGACGGCGTGGCCGGCGCTCGAGGGCATCGCGGCCGGTCTCGTGCTGCTGCTGGGCTTCGCCTTGCCGCCGCTGTTGCCACTCACGCGCGTGCCGCCGGTGCGCGTGCTGCGCCGCGAATGGGGCGAAGCGGGGCGCACGGCGTGGGCCGCCTACGCGCTCGGCATCGCGCTGTTCGCCGCGCTGCTGATCATCGCGGCGGGCGAGTTGAAGCTCGGCGGAATCGTGGCGGGTGGCTTCGCGGGCGGGATGCTGGTGTTCGCTTGCATCGCGCGGCTGGCGCTGTGGGGCGCGGCGCGCGTCGTGCGCAGCGAGCGCGTGAATGCGAGCATCGGCTGGCGTTATGCGCTGGCGTCGCTCGAACGGCGCAGCAGCGCGAGCGCGTTGCAGATCACCGCGCTCGGCATCGGCCTGATGTGCCTGTTGCTGATCGCGATGACGCGCAACGACCTCGTGGCCGGCTGGCGCAAATCGACGCCGCCCGATGCGCCGAACGAATTTATCATCGACATCCAGCCCGATCAGCGCGACGCCGTCACGCAGTATCTGAGCACGCACGGCGTGCCCGGCACGGTGCTCGCGCCGATGGTGCGCGGACGGCTGACGGCGATCAACGGCAAGCCGGTCAACCCCGATTCGTTCAAGGGCGACGACGCCAGGCGTCTGGTGGATCGCGAATTCAATCTCTCGTACACGACCGAGCTGCCCGACGACAACCGCCTCGCAGCCGGCACCTGGTACGGCGACACGACAACGCCGCAGATTTCGATCGAGCAGGGACTCGCCAAGCTGATCAACGTGAAGCCCGGCGACATGCTGCGTTTCGACGTGACCGGCTTGCAGATCGACGCGCCGGTCACGAGTGTGCGCAAGCTCGACTGGGGTTCGTTCAAGGTCAACTTTTTCGTGCTGATGCCGCCCGCCGCGCTGCAGGATTTCCCGGCGACGTTCATCACGAGTTTCCATTTGCCGCAGGAAAAACAGTCGACCATCGACGGCCTGATCGCCGCCTATCCGAACCTCACGGCCATCGACACCGGTCCGATTCTCGCGCAGGTGCAGCGCGTGTTGCAGCAGGTGATCGGCGCGGTGCAATTCCTGTTCGCGTTCACGCTCGCGGCGGGCGTGCTCGTGCTGTACGCGGCGCTCGCCGGCACGCGCGATGAGCGTATGCGAGAATCCGCGCTGCTGCGCGCGCTGGGCGCGTCGCATCGCCAGGTGCGGGCGGTGCAGGTCGCCGAGTTCGTCGCGGTGGGCGCATTGGCGGGCTTGATGGCGGCGGCCGGCGCGCAGGCCATCGGCTATGTGCTGGCAACGCGCGTGTTCGAGTTCTATCTGAGTTTCAATCCCTGGTTGTTGCCGGCGGGCGTTGCCGCCGGCATCGCGTGCGCCGGTGTGGGCGGCTGGCTGAGCCTGCGGCATGTGCTGGCGCGGCCCGCGTTGCAATCGTTGCGGGACGCGTGAATTTTCTTATCGGTTGGTGAGCAGGCATGAGTGATTTGAACGACGAGGTGTCCGCGGCGCAGCCGACGGCCTTCGAACTGGTGGGCGGCGAAGCGCGTGTGCGCGAACTGGTCGACCGCTTTTACGATCTGATGGATCTCGAAGCGGACTTCGCCGGAATCCGCGCGTTGCATCCCGAATCGCTCGACGGTTCGCGCGACAAGTTCTTCTGGTTTCTGTGCGGCTGGATGGGCGGCCCAGATCATTACATCAGCCGCTTCGGTCATCCGCGTTTGCGCGCGCGGCATCTGCCGTTCGCGATCGCGTCCAGCGAGCGCGATCAGTGGCTCAGATGCATGGCGTGGGCAATGGAAGATGTCGGTCTTGACGAGCCGCTGAGGGAGCGCCTGCTCGGCTCGTTCTTCGAAACGGCTGACTGGATGCGCAACCGGAATGGCTAACGGGTTGGACTCGGGCCAGCTTTGCGATGAGTACGCTAATTTGCCTCAGGAAGCGCGGGAGGTTCTCGACTGCTGGTTCGGCGTACCCGGCACGCCGGAGTACGACACCGAGCGCAAAATCTGGTTCTCACGCAATGCGGCTTTCGACGCGATGTTGCGGGAACGCTTCGGTGCGTTGATCGACATGGCACGCGAATCCATGCTCGATAGCTGGACGCAAACACCGCTCGGCGCGCTGGCGCTCGTCATCGTGCTGGATCAGTTCTCGCGCAATTGCCATCGCAATACGGCGCGCGCGTTTGCGGCTGACCAGAAAGCGTTGCATATCGCGCAGCAGATGATCGCGAGCGGGGCTGACCGCTTGTTGCCTACCGCGCATCATCGTGCGTTCGCTTATCTGCCGTTCGAGCACGACGAAACACCTGAGAGCCAGCGTGAGTCGCTGCGTCTATTCGAACAGTTAAAAGCGGAGCCGGGCGGCAAATCGTATTACCGGTTCGCGGTGCGGCACGCGGAAATCATCGAGCGTTTCGGGCGCTTCCCGCATCGCAATGCGACGCTCGGGCGAACCTCGACGGCTGAAGAAATCGCCTTTCTGCGTACACCCGGCTCATCGTTTTAGGCGCGCAGCGCCCCGTGCTATGCGTCGATCGCCGCTCTCGCGGCGCTTGGCGCAAGCACGCAAATCACGCCAGTACATTCGCCTCACCCGCGCAAGGCAAGGCGGCCGCTCGTGCATGAGCGCGGCCGGTTATAACGAGAAAAAGCGGGAAGCGAGCTGACGCCTTAGCGTCCGCCGGACACGTCGAGCAGCGCTCCCGTCACATACGAGGCGGCATCGCTCAACAACCATACGATGGTCTCGGCCACTTCGTCGGCCGTGCCGGGGCGGCCCAGCGGCGTGGTCGCGCCGAGTTGCGCGGCGCGCTCGGGCTTGCCGCCGCTCGCATGAATCTCGGTATCGATGAGGCCAGGGCGCACCGCGTTCACGCGCACGCCTTGCGGGCCGAGTTCCTTGGCGAGGCCGAGCGTCATCGTATCGACAGCGCCTTTCGAGCCGGCGTAGTCGACATATTCGTTCGGTGAACCGAGACGCGAAGCCGCCGACGACACGTTGACGATCACGCCGCCCGCGCCGCCTCGATCGGTCGACATGCGCCGCGCGGCTTCGCGCGCGCACAGATACGCGCCCAGCACGTTGACGTCGAACATGCGCTTCAGGCGCGCGAGGTCCATGTCGGCAAGCTGGCTGGACGGCGCGACGATCCCGGCGTTATTGACGAGCGCGTCGATCCGCCCGAACTTCTGCTGAAGCGCGTCGAACATGGCGAGCACATCGGCTTCATTCGCGACGTCGCCGGCGATGGTCAGCGCGCGGCCGCCGGCGCGTTCCACTTCAGCGGCAGTATCTTGCGCGGCAGCGAGATTGCGCGCGTAATTCACGCCGACGAACCAGCCGCGCGCACCCAGCAAACGCGCGGTCGCGCGGCCAATGCCGCGGCTGCCACCGGTGATCAGAACGGTTTTCGTCATCGCAACCTCAGCAACCTTCAGGTTCGGAAAAGTCAGACCGCGTCGCGATTGATCGCCCACTTGTCGCTGACGGGCGGCTGGTAGCGTTGCAGCTTGCCGATCAACCCGGCGGGATCGGCGTCGATCTGCAGGATGTCGAAATAGGTTTGGCGCATGAAACCTTCGTCGACCGTATGCTGAAGCATGTTGATCAACGGATCGTAGAAGCCGTCGATATTCAGCAGTGCCACCGCTTTCTGGTGATAGCCGAGTTGCGCCCACGTGTAGACTTCGAACAGCTCTTCGAGCGTGCCCGCGCCGCCCGGCATCGCGACGAACGCGTCGGACAGGTCCGCCATCATCTTCTTGCGATGATGCATGTCGGGCACAACGTGCAATTCGGTCAGGCCGTTATGGCCGACTTCCTTGTTGACCAGCAGCTCGGGAATCACGCCGATCGCGCGGCCGCCTTCGGCCATCACCGTGTCGGCGATCACGCCCATCAAGCCGACCTTGCCGCCGCCGTACACCAGCGCGAGATCGGCTTGCACCAGCGCGCGGCCGAAGGTGCGCGCCGCTTCCGCATACAACGGTTTGGCTCCGTTGGAAGAGCCGCAATACACACACACCGACTTCATGCTCAAACGTCCTTCGGTTCGTTGCGGGGCGCGGCGCCTTCCTTGGGCGGCAGGTAGTCGTAAAACTCGCGCTTGGGCAGCTTGCCCGACACGAGGTCGTCGAAAATCTGCCGTGAGCGGCCGCGCAGATAAGGCGCCATGAGCGAGACGATCTGCACGCTCACCTGATGCAGCTCCGCGCGAATCGCTTCCTGCTCGTTGTATTTGCGCGGGTTCATCACGAACTGATACGAGAGCCAGTACGTGCCGATCACGCCGACGTTCGTGGCGATTACGTGAAGTTCTTCCGGCGTGACGACCATTTCGCCGTCGGCGACGAGTTGTTCGCAGAACTGGCTTGCGAAACGCACCTTGTGGCTGATGATCTGCTTGAAGTGCGTTTCGAGCGTGCGATTGCGCGCCAGCAGATCGTTCAGATCACGATACAGGAAACGATAACGCCAGGTGAAATCGACCATGTACTGCAGATACGACCACATTTCGTCGATGGTCGCGCGATGGTCGTCGGGGAAACGCAGACGCTTTTCGATCTCCTGCTCGAACTGGCTGAAGATGCTGTTGATGATGTCGTCTTTGTTGCGGAAGTGGTAGTACAGGTTGCCTGGACTGATTTCCATTTCCTCGGCGAT
>Ga0209759_1000251_pt1 | contig 79885 bp, 80 predicted proteins | sample AraplaCL_Col_mMS_FD_184261 | JGI IMG/M metagenome (GOLD analysis project Ga0209759, IMG submission 184261) | Arabidopsis root microbial communities from the University of North Carolina, USA - plate scrape CL_Col_mMS (SPAdes) (version 2) | ecosystem: Host-associated > Plants > Roots >...
TATAATCTCGTTTCTCCTGATGCCGGAATAGCTCAGACGGTAGAGCAGCGCATTCGTAATGCGAAGGTCGGGGGTTCGATTCCTCTTTCCGGCACCATCAAGATTCAAGCAAAAAGCCCAGTCCTCGTGACTGGGCTTTTTGCTTTTCGTCGACCTTTTTTGCTTTTCGTCGACCTATCCCCCTCGCTTCCTAGTCCCGCAAGTCAGGTCTACCAAATTGCGCGACTGTCCCCAAGTTGCGCGCGACGAGCGCATCGTTCACCTGAATCTGAACGGCGTCTTTGCCTTCCGTGCGGTTAGCGTCGCCGTACGCAGCGACTGCTTCCTTCGGCGCTGACGGAAACCACGAGATGCGGCCATCGCATTCGATTCCGACCTGCCGTCCATTCCAGTACACACCGTTTTCCATGACGAACCCTCTGAAGGCGAAGACAACCATCTTCCGCGTTGGCCGGCGGGGGTCAGTTGTCCACCGCACTGTGGCCGACCGAAACCAGCCATCTTCATCATAGGAGTCGACGTTGATGCGGCCACGCTCGTCACTCAAGCAGACGAAGTTTTGGCGCAAAGTGCGCGACGTCGATGCCGGCAACACGACACGGCTGACGCACTCGCATGCGAGGAGAGCCTTATGCGTATCGCGCTTAAAATTTGGCGCCTCGTCAACGAGGTGACAAATAAATCGTTTACAAAGTAATCACCGTGGTCGCAATGCACCAATTGATCGCCAATCGGGGAATACCCGGACCATACTGACGACTTATACCGCGAGGGTGCCGCTCACCTTCGCAACAGCCCGCCAGATAAGGCTCGCGAGAGATTTTCGAAAAAATCGACGTCGAAACTGTACGCAAGACCACGAACGACGACACAAGCAAACCTATAAATTTCATCAGAAGCTCTGCTGAAATGGTGCGCTGTGCCGTTAAAGCAACAAAGATGGTGTGATGCTAATCGGACACTGGTGCGAAACGGGGCACGAGGCCGATAATCGGTTTGTAAAGGAGAACGATCATGGATGCCAAACCACCGAAGATCCCGACCCCGGACAAAGTCTTTAGTCCGGATCCGGAACCTGTCGGCGTCGAGTTTCTCGGGGCGGAATTGCCGGAGCATGTGCGCGCCTTCTTCGACGAACAACGCAAGTCTTGCGACGCAAAGTAATTGTGCAGCGGCGCGACTCGGTAGCGGTCCTTGTGCTTATGGCACGAGGCGCGGTGCCGCGCGGCTCGCTGATTTCTTTGGATCACACTCTCCAGGCGGACTAGCGCTGACTGGCGTTGATGCTCGCACTCGAGCCTGCGACCGCCCCTGACCGCGTGAACCGGCTGTTCTGGCTCGACCGGCAGCACCGCTTTGATGCCGGCGAAAACGCTTGGGCAATGAAGCATCGTCTATGCTTCAGCTTTCCTTCCACAGCCGCCCGGCCATCGTCCACCTTATGAATCGCCTGTTTCGCTTCGCCGCGCCGTGCGCGCTCGCCCTTCTCGCATCACTCCTGGTTGCCCCTGGTTCTGCCCTCGCCGATGGCGACGATACCGCGCTCACGAATCTGATCGCGCTCGCGTCGCAGCGGCTCGCCCTCGCGGAACCGGTCGCGCGCTGGAAGTGGGCTAATCACCAGGCAATCACCGATACGCCGCGCGAGCAGGCGTTGCTTGCTGATGTGGAGAAACGAGCGGCAGCCGCCAATGTCGATCCGGCGTTCGCGCGCGCGTTCTTCCAGGATCAGATCGACGCGAGCAAAGGTGTGCAGAACGCGCTTTTTGCGAGCTGGCGCGCAACGCAGCCGCCGCAGGAGCCGGCTCCGGACCTCGCAACGAGCACACGTCCACAACTGGATCGCTTGACGCAATCGCTCGTCGCCGGCCTTGCTCGCGTGCAACCGCTGCGCGCGGCGCCGGATTGTCCGTCGCGCGTCGCGCAATCGCTGGCTAGCTGGAAGTCTATGACTCGCTATGATTCCGCGCGCTCAACTGCATTGAATCGCGCGCTTGGGCATGTATGCGAAAGCGGTGGCGTCGGCGCAACCGGCTGACGGTTCGGTAGACGCAAGGCGCGGGCGCAGGAAGAACGTTGCGCGGCGAGGGATAACGAGACCTCGCCCGGTCACGCGTAGCAGCCGCGCAATCAGGCGAGAGCGGTTAAACGACGCCTACGACTGGCGCGGCGCCCAGCACGCTGAGCGGCATGATCCGCAACCCGCGCGCAAGGTGGCTCTGAAGAATCTTGTAGGTCGATGCTTCGAAGCCGCCGGCCAGACTGGCCGCATGCAGTTCGGTCGCCTGCGCCAGCGACGGCGCATGGCCGATGTAACACCATTGGTCTACGACATGGAAAGCGCGCGCCTGCGACGCTTCTTCATGCTCCTCGAAAACGACGGGCCCCTGGAACGGCCACGGCGCGTCCGCAGGATCGCTCTTCGACACGCGCGGCACACGGTTGTGCCCCGGCCGCAGCGTCGCGATCCACTGCGCCTCGGCGAGCATCGCACCCAACTCGCCGCCGGTGGCGCGCCACTCTACGCGCCTCACTTGCTGCGCAAGCCGTATATCTTTCGACGAACGTCGTTCGCCTGTCAGATGCGCACGAAGTCGCTGACGGACACGCACGCTCCGTCCGACGTACAGCGGCAAGTCGTCGTCTCCATAGAATGCGTAGACACCGCATCCCGCAGGCGCGGTCTCAAGCAGATCTTCGGTGATGTCGCCTGCCAACCGATAGCGCCGCGTCGTGCGCTCGATATGCGCGCGCAGAACGTCTAGCGGCACGAGGCCGTGAAGTCGCTGCCAGAACTGCCAGATCAGATCGGCGTCGGCAAGCGCGCGATGCCGGTCGGACGGCACCAGCGAGTGCCGCTCAACCAGCGCATCGAGCCCGTGGCGCTTTTCAGACGGGAACAACGCGCGCGACAGGCGTACGGTGCACAGCACGTCCGGGTCGAAGGACAGGCCGGCACGGCGGAACTCGCCGCGCAGAAACCCTCGGTCGAAGCTGGCGTTATGCGCGATGAACAGTTTGCCGTTGAGTCGGGCGAACAGTTCGGGCGCGATGGCGTCGAACGTCGGCGCGCCGCGCACCATCGCGTTCGTGATGCCGGTGAGCTGCTGGATGAACGACGGGATCGGTTGCTGCGGATCGACGAGGCTGCTCCAGCGCGAGACGCCGGCCGGCCCTACTTCGACGACACCAACTTCGGTAATACGGTGCTCGTTAGTCGAGCCGCCGGTGGTTTCCAGATCGACAAAGACGATGGGATCGCTGAGGGCCGGTTCGGACAAAAACTGTTCAGACATGAAAGGAATGCTTGGACGCGTGACTTTGCGCCAAGTATGCACTAGTTAGCGGCCGGTGACCTGCGGGCATCGGCAGGGCCTCGACCGCTCTTCGCCGGCAGAGGGTCTCCGGGAGTCGGCGGCAGCCTCATCTCGCAACGCGGCGGGGGGCTTGAAAAGTACGCGCGTTATATCGACCGCGGGTAATTGAGTCGCAGGTTTTAGTAAGGCATTTGGAAATTCTTTTTCTTGTGCGCTTAACAAATTGTTCATCGGATGGATTTCGCGCCCTTTATTTGATAGGTCCAATGAAACTCCGGCGATATGCACTTTTTTCTGCTATGCGATAGATCGGCGTTCATATCTACCGCGTAATCGCATCGCTCCGCGCGCTTACGTCAATATTACTCAGACCGAATAAGCGTTCATTAAGATAAAGAAGTATTTTCCGACCGCCAGTGCCTGTAACGCTCTGCAACGTTGATAAGTGTTTCTCCGACTTGTTCGCGGACCGACGCAATCGGATCATGAAACCAGCGTTTGCGGTAATGCGCATCAGGAGGTTGCCATGCAGCTCAGTGATATCCGCCGAATCCTTTCTAATCTGATTCCTCATCTGGAACGATCGCCTACCGCCTCACCTCTCCCGCCTGAGCCAAGTCAGCCATCGGCGTTGGAATTCGATCCGATGTGGCACGGCGACCACTGGCAGAACCTGCTGTCCTCCCCAATGGACGCCCGACGGTACGTCATGGAAGATTGGAGCGCGACCACAGCGGATGAGTGGAGTGCGGACCGCGCCGCATCTGCGCACTGATCATCGCCCGGCGCCATAACGCCAACTCGCCGCCGACTCGCCAATTAGCGGACGAAAAAAAAGCGCGACTGGGAAGTCGCGCCGACAAAGGTTTGGAGATCTTTTTCGTCAACGAAAAAGTCCGCTTCGGAAAGCAGAACTTCCAGTATAGCGTTTAATCCCAATCCGATTATTCACACAAAATACAATCGTCTGTTGCTAGAACGACAACAATAAGTTGACGGCTGGATTTCGTTGTTTTTTCGCATCGAATTACCGTCGCGATTTCGCAACGCCACTTCGCATTCATCAGTTCGGATACTTGCTGGCATGCCCGCAGCCATTGACCAGCAAGGCTTTGGCGGAATTCTTTCATCGTTTCGAATCAGGTAATTCTTTATTGCGAGAATCGAAACGTCCATTGAATCAACGCTCTCTCTACACTTTGCGTAACCGGAAATCAGCGCTCTACCTTCAAGCGCACCTTGACACGGATACGCCTCTCGCAGCGCCCGCGTGAAGGTTTCCGAAGCACGATTCACCGCTCACTCTCGCTTTCGGAGTAACAAAATGAAAAAGACTCTCATGGTCGCGGCCCTGACGGGCGTTTTTGCAACTGCGGCGCACGCTCAAAGCAGCGTCACGCTCTACGGCTTGATCGACGCCGGTATCACGTACACCAACAACCAGCACGGCCACAGCAACTGGCAACAAACGAGCGGTTCGGTGAACGGCAGCCGTTGGGGCTTGCGCGGTGCCGAAGACCTTGGTGGCGGCCTGAAGGCGATCTTCACGTTGGAAAACGGCTTCGGCATCAATGACGGCTCGCTGAAACAAGGCGGTCGCGAATTCGGCCGTCAGGCATTCGTTGGTTTGTCGAGCAACCAGTTCGGCGCCGTTACGCTCGGCCGTCAATACGACAGCATGGTTGACTACGTTGGCCCGCTGGCGCTGACCGGTACGCAATACGGCGGCACGCAGTTCGCCCACCCGTTCGACAACGACAACCTGAACAACTCGTTCCGTATCAACAACTCGGTCAAATACACGAGCGCGAACTACGGCGGCTTCAAGTTCGGCGGCCTATATGGCTTCTCGAACCAGGCTGACGGTTTTGCAAACAACCGCGCATACAGCGCGGGCGCATCGTACAACTGGGGCGGGCTCAACGTCGGCGCAGCGTATTTGCAATTGAACAGCAACGGCGCGACCGGCGCGGCTGCAGCGTTCAACTCCGGTGGTGCAGTGTCCAGCGACAACACCTTCTTCGCCGGCCGTCAGCAGACGTGGGGCGCAGGCGCCAGCTACGCGTTTGGTCCGGCAACCGTCGGCCTCGTCTATTCGCAGACGAACCTGTCGGGTCTCGTCGGCATCGGCGCAGGTGCATCGGGCCAACCCGGCGGCATCGGCCTGCCGAACAACAGCGCGCACTTCCAGAATTACGAAGCAAACGCTCGTTACGCTCTGACGCCGGCTGTCAGCATTGCCGGTTCGTACACGTACACGCGCGCGAGCCTCGCGGGCACCCGTCCGCACTGGAATCAGTTCAATCTGCAAACGGCGTACGCACTGTCCAAGCGCACGGACGTTTATCTGCAGGGTGAATACCAGCAGGTCAACGAAGGCGCGATCGTTGGTGCAGACATCAACGGTCTGGGTGCTTCGAGCAACAACAAGCAGGTTGCGGTCACGGCAGGTCTGCGTCACCGCTTCTAACGCGGCGGGCACGACTCGCAGCATGGAAGGCGCCGTTCGCGGCGCCTTTTTTATTGCCTGAAGACGCTCCGTGCGGACCAATCTGCACGAGGTGGCAGACTAGACGTCGCTATTTGCAGGCGGATATTTGACGTCGAGAATGTCGATTGGCTGCGGGCCGGCCGGCGTGTACAACGTCACGGTGTCACCCACCTTCGCCTTCAGCAACGCCCGTGCGATCGGCGAGATCCAGCTCACATGTCCGATATCGAGATCGACCTCGTCGATGCCGACAATCGTCACGGTGTGCTCTTCACCGTCCTCCGTCGCATATTCGACAGTCGCCCCGAAAAAGACCTGATCGACGTTCTCCTGCTTGCTGCTGTCGACAACCTCGGCGAGATCCAGACGCTTGGTCAGAAAGCGGATGCGCCGATCTATCTCGCGCAGGCGGCGCTTGCCGTAGATGTAATCGCCGTTCTCGGAGCGGTCGCCATTCGATGCAGCCCATGACACGAGCTTCACGACCTCTGGCCGGTCGACGTCGATCAAATGCAGCAGTTCATCGCGCATGCGGTGGTAACCGGCAGGCGTGATGTAGTTTTTGGTTCCGGCGGGGATTTCCGGCTGCGCGACGTCGAGATCGTCGTCATTATCGTCGCTCGACTCTTTGACAAAGGCCTTGTTCATGATGATCCATAAGCTGCAGCAAACGGCTGCTCCACTAGGGTACACGATCATGACAATGAGACAAATCGCAGTTACACGCTTCCCTTTTTTGAAACCTTTGCTATAATCTCGTTTCTGCGTGCGGCTGTAGCTCAGTTGGATAGAGTACTTGGCTACGAACCAAGGGGTCGTGGGTTCGAATCCTGCCAGCCGCACCACTTATTCGAGGGCCTCCCTCCGGGGAGGCCCTTATGTTTTACCCAGTTTTAATGAAGTAGTGCACAACCTGTTTCGCGTGCGGCTGTAGCTCAGTTGGATAGAGTACTTGGCTACGAACCAAGGGGTCGTGGGTTCGAATCCTGCCAGCCGCACCACCTCTAAAGGGCCTTCCAGTTGGAAGGCCCTTTGTCTTTCGGGCGCGTTTCTGCGTCAACCGCTCGCACGACAGCACGGTGATCGCCGTGTTGCCGTCATGGCCGCGGCGGAGACTGAATATCGCCGATATGCCCGTCCGGGCTCGGAACCTCTTCAAAAGTATCGCCTGCTGTCGCTTCGGCTATGCGCCGAGCCGTGTCGTCGACCAGCATCTGCGACTCGTGCAGCATTTCGCCCACGCTATCGCCGAACCGGCTTTCCACGAACGCCCGCAGCAACGCCACGCGCAACGAGTCGCCACGCCCCTCCACTTCACCGCGGCCGCCTTCGAATTCCGCCACGCAGTGTGCAGGGCTTTCCCCGCTACGCTCGCGCATTTCGAGCCGACGCGCGCGCTCCATCACTGCCGCAGCGGCGTCCCACGAGGTGGTCGGTGTGAAACGGCCATCCCAAGGACGGCCACGATCGTTCCCGCGGATGGCGACGGTCTCGCCGCTGTCGGTGAAGTGAATTTCTCGCACGAAATCGTGCAGGCTGCGGGCCACCCAATAATCCAGCGCGATGCCTTCGAGGTCAGCTACTTTCATCAGCGTTCTCCCTGAGTTTTCAGGTGAGACTCGCTAGCGGCGCCGGCGTTCCGGCAGAAAGAAGCAGCGCCTCTCCGCCCGATGGGCGGCAGAGGTCAGTAATCGGCCCGCTCGCGGTCGATTCGCATGCCGCCGTCATGCCGGTGATGGCCGTCGTCGCTCGGCCGCTCACGCGCGATGCGCATTACGTCGAGATTTGTACGCACGCGGCGCATGACGTTGGCCAGATGAACGCGATCGCTGACCTGAATCACGAAGCGCAAGATCGTGGATTCCTGCGACAGGTCTTCGTCCATTGCGATATGCACGATGTTCGCGTCTGCAGAAGTAATGTCTGCGGCCACGCGGGCGAACACGCCCTTCGTGTTCTTGACCAGCACCTTGATTGCGACGTCGAACAGACGCCCCGGTTGCGGCGCCCACGCCACGTCGATCCAGCGGCCGGGATCGCGCCGGTGGATTCGCTGTGCAACGCGGCAGTCGGTAGTGTGGATGGCCATGCCGAGGCCAATGCCGATATAGCCCATGATGTCGTCGCCCGGAATCGGACGACAGCATGCCGACAGTTGCACCGACATGCCCTCGGTGCCGGTGATCACGACCGGCGGCGCATGCGGCGTGGAACCGGACTCGGAGCGCGAACCGTCGTCGTCGGCATCGCGGCCGCTCATCAACACTTCGATACGCTTTGCCATGACCGCCGCGACGCGTCGGCCGAGACCGATGTCCGCGAAAATCTCCTGGCCATTTTTGTTGCCCGTCCACTGCACTAGCTTTTCCCACGCTTCGGGCGTCACGTCCGACAGCGCCAGGCCGTAGCCCTTCAAAGCCTGATCGACGAGACGCTCGCCAAGCTGAACCGATTCGTTCAGCCGCATCGTCTTCAGATAATGGCGGATCGCGGAACGGGCCTTGCCGGTGCGCACGAAACCCAGCCACGCCGGATTCGGCTTCGAATACGGCGCCGTGATGACTTCGACGATATCGCCGCTCTTCAACTCGGTGCGCAGCGGCAGCAATTCGTTATTGATCTTGACCGCGACGCACTGGTTGCCCAGGTCGCTGTGGATCGAATACGCGAAGTCGAGCGCCGTGGCGCCGCGCGGCAGCGCCATAATCTTCGACTTCGGCGTAAAGACGTAGACCGCGTCCGGGAACAAGTCAATCTTTACGTGCTCGAGGAATTCGCTCGAGTCGCCGGCTTCGCTCTGAATGTCCAGCAGCGACTTCAGCCACTGATGCGCGCGCTTTTGCACATCGTTCAGATCCGCACTGCCGTTCTTGTACAGCCAGTGCGCCGCCACGCCGGCTTCGGCGATCTCGTGCATCTTGCGGGTACGCACCTGGAACTCAATCGGCGCGCCGAACGGACCGACGAGCGTAGTGTGCAACGACTGATAGCCGTTCACCTTCGGGATCGCGATGTAGTCCTTGAACTTGCCCGGCACCGGCTTGTAGAGAGCATGCAATGCGCCGATGCAGGTGTAGCACTCGAGCGCGCTGTCCACCACCACACGAAAGCCGTACACGTCCAGCACCTGCGAGAACGACAACTGCTTGTCGCGCATTTTCTTGTAGATGCTGAAAATGGTTTTCTCGCGACCGGTCACTTCCGCGTCGATCTTCGCGTCGGCGATTGCGCGCTGCACCGATTCCAGAATCTTGCCGACCACTTCCCGCCGGTTGCCGCGCGCCGCCTTTACGGCTTTCTCGAGCGTGGCATACCTATGCGGATTGAAGTTCGCGAAACTCAGGTCCTGTAGCTCGCGATACGTATTGTTCAAGCCGAGCCGGTGCGCAATCGGCGCGTAGATGTCCAGCGTTTCGCGCGCCACGCGACGACGCTTTTCGGGCGGCACCGCGCCGAGCGTGCGCATGTTGTGCAGCCGGTCGGCCAGCTTCACGAGGATTACGCGGACGTCGCGCGCCATGGCGAGCAGCATCTTGCGGAAGTTTTCCGCCTGCGCTTCCTCGCGATTGCGAAACTCCATCTTGTCGAGCTTCGACAAACCGTCGACCAGTTCCGCGACCTTCGCGCCAAAACGCTCGGCGAGCTCGGCCTTGGTCACGCCCTGGTCTTCCATCACGTCATGGAGCAACGCGGCCATGATTGCCTGGCCGTCGAGATTCCAGCCGGCGCAGATTTCCGCAACGGCAACCGGGTGCGTGATGTAGGGCTCGCCGCTCTGGCGATACTGGCCGAGGTGGGCTTCGTCGCTGAAATGGAAGGCCGCCTTGACGTCTTTGATCTCTTCCGGCTGCAGATAGCCGGACAACGCGGACGTCAGCTTGGCAATCGATACGACGTCATGCCGGCGCGGCTGCTCCGGCGTGGCGGTCGGCCCGAACAGATGGCGAAACGACTGTTCGAGGACCGCGTCGATGTACTTGCGTGCAGACGAGGGCGAGTCGGCGTCATGCTCCGCTTCCGTGGCGGTGGGCGGGGTAGTACTCATGGTCGCCTCCGTAGCGGTTGAGAGTTGACGCCGGTCTGCACGTTGATGCAATCAGGTGACGCAAAAACTATGGCAAAAATGCTTGCCAACCGAAAACAGAAACAGTGCGCCTTAAACCGGCACCTTCTTCAGCATTTCGACGCCGACCTGGCCGGCCGCGATTTCGCGCAGCGCGACGACCGTGGGCTTGTCACGGCTTTCGATTTTCGGCGTGTGGCCTTGAGCGAGCTGACGCGCGCGATACGTTGCAGCGAGCGCGAGTTCGAAACGATTCGGGATCTGTTTGAGACAGTCTTCGACGGTAATGCGGGCCATGTTGAGTTCCTTCTCAGTATGTTGCTTATTCTACCTTATGTGCTCGAATCGCCGCCGCGCTCAGGGGTGCGGAAGGTGAATGCCGAGCTGCACGAAAAGCTGCGTATGACGCGCGTATTGCGAGGCGAAGCGCGAACGCGTGGCAGCCACGAGACACTGCAGTTCGCCGAGCGCGCGATCGAAGTTCTCGTTGATCACCACATACTCGGCTTCGGCCGCGTGCGCCATCTCGCTGCCTGCAGCGAGAAGCCGGCGCGTAATCACATTCGGCTCGTCCTGGCCGCGCTTTTTCAGACGCTCTTCGAGCGCTTCGAGCGATGGCGGCAGGATAAAAATTTCCACTGCGTTGTGAAACTGCTTCTTCACCTGTTGCGCGCCCTGCCAGTCGATTTCGAGCAGCACGTCATGGCCGCTCTTCATCTGCTCCTCGATCCACACGCGCGAGGTGCCGTAGTAGTTGCCGTGCACTTCGGCGCTTTCCAGAAACTCGCCCTCGTCGTGACGCCGCATGAAATCGTCGACGGACGTGAAGTGGTAATGCTCGCCGTCCTGCTCTTTCGGGCGCGGCGGGCGCGTCGTGTACGAGATCGACAGACGGATCGCGTCGTCGCCGGCAAGCAGCGCGTTCACGAGCGTCGACTTGCCGGCGCCCGACGGCGCGACGACCATGAACAGGTTGCCCGGATACGCTCCGGCATACGGGTTGCGCGGTGCGCCGCTTTCGCGTGTGTGGTGATCGGTCATGTTGTGATGCTCCAGCCTTATTCCAGATTCTGTACCTGCTCGCGCATCTGTTCGATGAGCAGCTTCAAGGTCATCGACGAATCCGCCAGTTCCTTCGCCGCCGCCTTCGAGCCGAGCGTGTTCGCTTCGCGATTGAGTTCCTGCATCATGAAGTCGAGCCGCTTGCCGACCTTGCCGCCCTTCTGGATCACGTGACGCGTTTCGTTCAGGTGAGCGGTGAGCCGCGACAGTTCTTCGGCGATGTCGATGCGGATACCGTACATCGTCACTTCCTGGCGAATCCGCTCGTTGATCTCTTCCCGCGACACGGTGGTCGCCGCCGTTTCGGGCGCGGCAATGCCGAGCGCTTCCTGCAGTCGCTCGACGATCTTCTGCTGATGCTTTGTGATCAGTTCCGGCACGAGCGGCGTGATCTTCGTGACGATCGCTTCCATCTCGGTGACGTTGGCGAGCAGCATCGTGGCCAGTTGTGCGCCTTCGCGGGCGCGTACGTCGATCAGATCGGTAATGGCCTGTTTGCCGCATGCAAGCACTGCGTCGCGCAGCACGTCCGGCGCCACGCCCGTCTCGGCGAGCACGCCGGGCCAGCGCAGAATTTCGCCCGAGCGCAGACGGCCCGCTTCCGGAAACGTCGCCAGCACGGTGCGCTCCAGCAATGCAAGCTGCGTCAGCGCGTCATGATTGATCGAACCGGCGTTTGCCGTCTGTTCGCTACGCTGCAGATTGATACGAATATCCACCTTGCCGCGCGACAGCTTGTTCATCAGCATTTCGCGCAGTGTGGGTTCGCACACGCGCACGTCCTCGGGCATACGGAAGTTCAGGTCGAGAAAGCGCGAGTTCACCGTGCGCAGTTCGACCGACACGCTTACGCCGCCCGTGCCGGAGGCCGCGACGAGTTCGCGTGTCGCGCTCGCATAGCCAGTCATGCTGTAGATCATCGTATTTCTCGCGATGGTGGCCATGCGTGAGACGCTGGCCGAAGAGTCGAATCGCCCGGCGTGTACGAGACGCGAGGCGGGGAAACGGCATTATCCCATTTTTGGCGATGGGACCCCTTGGAGAGCCCCGGCCGACGCGGCGCGCCGACGGGGCGCATACCTGCGCGGATCGGCTGTAAAATCGTGCTTTCCCCTCCTGCTTCCTTCCCGACCCAATCGACATGACCGACACCACTCAACGCCCTAGCGGCCGTCTCGCCAATCAGCTGCGCGACGTGCGCATCACGCGCCACTATACGAAGCACGCGGAGGGTTCGGTGCTGGTCGAATTCGGCGACACCAAGGTGATCTGCACGGCGAGCATCGCTGAGACCGTGCCGTCGTTCCTGCGCGATCGCGGCCAGGGCTGGCTCACCGCCGAATACGGCATGTTGCCGCGCGCCACGCATACGCGCAGCGACCGCGAGGCTGCGCGCGGCAAGCAGACCGGGCGCACCCAGGAAATCCAGCGTCTGATCGGCCGCGCGCTGCGCTCGGTGTTCGATCTGGAGAAGCTCGGCGCGCGCACGCTGCATATCGACTGCGACGTGATCCAGGCCGACGGCGGCACACGCACCGCGAGCATCACCGGCGCTTTTGTCGCGGCGCATGACGCGGTGAACAAACTGCTGGCTGCGGGGCGCATCGAGAGTTCGCCGATCACCGACTACGTCGCGGCGATTTCAGTCGGCGTGTACGACGGCGTGCCGGTGCTCGATCTCGATTACGACGAAGACTCGCAATGCGACACCGACATGAACGTGGTCATGACGGGCGCGGGCGGCTTCGTCGAAATTCAGGGCACCGCAGAAGGCGTGCCTTTTTCGCGCGATGAAATGAACGCGCTATTGGATCTCGCGAGCGACGGCATCGCCACGCTGATCGCGAAACAGAAAGAAGCATTGGAGTACCGAGGTGAGTGAAGTTCGTGAAGGCAATGGCGCGTCTCTGTCGGGATCGCCGTTGAACAAGGTCGTGCTGGCGTCGAATAACGCCGGCAAGCTGCGCGAGTTCGCGGCGCTGCTCGGCGCGGCCGGCATCGAGTTGATTGCGCAGGGCGAACTGGGTGTGCCGGAAGCGGAAGAACCGCATCCCACTTTCGTCGAAAACGCGCTGACCAAGGCACGGCATGCGGCCAGGCTCACCGGGCTGCCTGCCCTCGCCGACGACTCCGGTCTGTGTGTGCGCGCGCTGCGCGGCGCGCCGGGCGTCTATTCGGCGCGTTACGCGCAACTGGCCGGCGGCGAAAAAAGCGACGCGGCAAACAACGCGCGGCTCGTCTCCGCGCTACAAGGCGAGAGCGATCGCCGCGCGTACTACTACTGCGTGCTGGCACTGGTGCGTCACGCCGACGACCCCGAGCCGCTGATCGCCGAAGGCCGCTGGCATGGCGAGATTCTCGATGCGCCGCGCGGCGCGAACGGCTTCGGTTACGACCCGTACTTCTTTTTGCCGTCGCTCAACGCAAGCGCCGCGGAACTCGAGCCGGCGCTGAAAAATGCCAGCAGTCATCGCGCGATTGCGTTGCGCCAGCTGCTTGCGCGTTTGACGGAGGAAGCGTGATTCCGATCAAGCCGACGCCCGCCGATGTCGGAAACGGCGTGATCAAAGCATTTACGTCGCCGGGCAGCATCCGTCTGACGTCGCTGCCGCCGCTCTCGTTGTACGTGCATTTTCCTTGGTGCGTGCGCAAGTGTCCGTACTGCGATTTCAACTCGCATGAATGGAAAGGCGATAGCTTCCCCGAGAACGAGTATCTCGACGCATTGCGTGCCGACCTCGAGATGGCGTTGCCGCTCGTGTGGGGACGGCAGGTGCATACGGTGTTCATCGGCGGCGGTACGCCGAGCTTGCTGTCAGCGGCCGGACTCGACCGCATGCTGTCGGACGTACGAGCCCTCTTGCCGCTCGACGCCGATGCGGAGATCACTCTCGAGGCCAATCCCGGCACGTTCGAGGCCGCGAAGTTCGCGCAGTTTCGCGCGAGCGGCGTGAACCGGCTGTCGGTGGGCATACAGAGTTTCAACGAGGCGCATCTGAAGGCGCTCGGCCGGATTCACGATTCGACGCAAGCGCGCCATGCGGTGGAAGTGGCCGCCACTACGTTCGACAATTTCAATCTGGACCTGATGTTCGCGCTGCCGCAGCAGACGCTCGCCGAATGTCAGGCCGATGTCGAGACTGCGTTGTCGTTCGCGCCGCCGCATCTCTCGCTGTATCACCTGACGCTCGAGCCAAACACGCTGTTTGCGAAATTCCCGCCTGCGCTGCCGGACGACGACGCGTCCGCCGACATGCACGACTGGATTCACGAACGCACGGCGGCGGCGGGATATGAGCGCTACGAAGTTTCCGCGTATGCCAGGCCTCACCGGCAGAGCAAGCACAACCTGAACTACTGGCGTTTCGGCGACTATCTGGGCATTGGCGCCGGCGCGCACACGAAGCTGTCGTTTCCGAATCGTGTGTTGCGTCAGGCGCGCTACAAGCATCCGACCGCGTTCATCGAGCACGCCAAGGCCGGCGCGGCGGTGCAGGAAGAACACGAAGTCGGACCGCGCGACCTGCCGTTCGAGTTCATGCTGAATGCGCTGCGACTGGTGGAAGGCTTTCCGGTGCATCGGTTCATCGAACGCACGGGTTTGTCGATGACCTCTATCGAGCCGGCCTTGCAGGAGGCGGAGCGCCGCAAACTGATTACGCGAGACCACGAAAAGATTGCGCCTACGCCGCTCGGACAAGCGTTCCTCAACGATCTACAGGCGTTGTTTCTGAAAGATCCGCAGTGAATGCGGATCAAGAGAGCGCCGCAGCGAGGTTTTTTCAGGTTACAATTTGCGGCTTGGAGGTGTGGCCGAGCGGTTTAAGGCACCGGTCTTGAAAACCGGCGAAGGAGTGATCCTTCCGTGAGTTCGAATCTCACCGCCTCCGCCAGGACACCCCTCGCCTCTCATCCGAATCAGTCCGATTCAACCGCGCCAAGCCTTACCAGCTAAGGCTCCCAGCGCAAAACACCCAAAAGTAGTTGTCCGATTTCGTTGCAATTAATCGCATTCAGTCGTAAGTTTTATGGTGGACTCGAGGGCGCTATTCGAAGAACACACCGCCTTTCCCAGCTGCGCTGATACGCACTATGTCGTCGGTGGTCCTTGCCCCAAGCCCGACAAAAATAAGTCTTGCGTTATGCCTGCTACCGGCAGCGGCGATGCGAACCAGATCCTCCGTGGCCCGTACGCCCGCCTGGAGTCGAAAGCCGCCCCCTGCTGCGGCGATTCGAACAAGATCGTCAGTCAATAATGCTTCGAAGGCCATGCTGTCACTCCCGAAAATGGTTACGGACACTCAGCGAGGCTGAGCAGATTGTCGGCGGTAGTGGAATCACGCCCTGTCCTCAGAAACTTGTGACCTTGCGGGGTCTGCCAGACGAGCACCTCGGCAGTCTGGCCCCCGCCGACCACATAGAAGCTCCACTTACCAGATTCGATTCCGTCAATTGCGTCTTTCTCGCTGAGCTTCCATCGGCTTCCGTCGGCGTTCTTACCGCCGATGTGTGAAATCGCTTCATGTCGGCTCTGACGATGCGTCTTGTTAATGCAAAGTATTTGATGTCTTGTGGCCATGACAAATCCATATTAGAAGCCGCGCTCTCAGACGCGGCGTACGTCATCACTTTTTGGGAGACTTGCCCGCGCCGTTGTGGGCGGGTCGGTCCATTGTGTAGCTCTGTCCTGGCTTAGGCGTAGGAGGCATCGGTTTCCCTTGTACGGCTGTTCGCTCTTCACCAGTCTTTCCCCCGCGGGGGCCTACGATCCCGTACTCACCGGACCTCGGCGCCGGCTGCCCCGGTTTAAGTTTGCCACTCATATTTAATACTCCTTATCAAGTGCGGCATCCTGACGCCGCTTATTTGCGGATTTATCTTCGCGCACTTGGGTAACGAACAGGCGCCTCGGCTCGGGAAAGTGTCGGCGACTGGCCTCGTAACCAGCAGCGCACTTTTTACACTGCGCTGCCAGCCACAGGTAAACACTACCGTAAACTATTCCTCATATGTGGAAGAAGTACTAAATAACAGGGAAAATATGTGCTGCACCACAACATATAGCGACGAGTGCTCAACGAACCGCCCCGCCTGATGCGAATTGCATAGAAATCGAGAGCGGTGGCTACGCCGCGTTCCAGTTGATCAATGAATCAGCATCCGAATCGCGGTCGGCCTCGGCCTTAGCGCCAAACAACTGTTCAACATGCTGTCGCAGCACGAGCACCCGACCATCCGGGCGAATCACGTGTTCGACGCCCATCGCACGAAGAACTTTCGCCTGGCTATGGTGTTTCCGCTTGCCGCTCAGTTCGACCATCTCTTCGGCAGTCAAAAATAAGTTTCCCGACATCTTGCGCTCCCAGCCTACTTACAAGGGTATCTTCCATTTCGGCGCCGTTTTGCGGTGTTCGGCGGGTTTGCCGTTGACTTGCTCCCGTCGACGTGAGCGCAGGGTTAGCTCACGATATCTAGTCGCATATTCGGGATGCCGTAGTGACCTGAAGCCGACTGTTCTGATCGGATTTTTGTTGACAGCATCACAAGGATGCTACGCATACCTTAATGAATGCATTGTCACTATCCCACTGGAATGCGAGCGGGAAAATACTGTCCCACGTCACCAAACAGCAGCAAGTCACCTGTTTTCAGAGTTGTCCGATATGGCTGTCGGCCTGTCCTGCGGGGTAATGCCTTGCCGCGTCAGCGGGCCAGTTTTCGCGCGATGCATCGGAGCAACTCAACCAGGACAGGAGACGTAGAAATGCCGGAACAGCAGCAGAACCAAACGACAAACCTGTTTGCAATTATTGGTACTCGTACCAGGCGCGGCCGATACGCGAGCCGGGTACTGACCAGCGCCGAGTATAAAGGCAAGGCATTCGCTCGCGTCGTAGATATCGACGCGTATGACGACGGCGGTCAAACTACCGGTATAGACGGCGCGGCTTATGCCGCCACATGGAAGGGTAAGCCGCCTGCGCAGATCGGTTCGCGTCAAAGTAACGGCGAAACGACTCACCTCCCGTTCAATCCCGGATACGTGCCGCCTGCCGCTGAGCCTGCCGATGCGAGAGGCGACACCCATGCGTAAGGCGCTCGTCGTGCAAGGCAGCCCGACGACGACAGGTGGCGTTGTAACCGGCGGGTCTGCTACTCACATGACGGATCACGGCAGGCCATTCGCGCTGCACGGTGACGAAGCAACGTGTGGCAAGTGCAAGGGCGCATTCAGGATATCCGGTACGGCTACACGCAGATGTTACCGAGGAAAGCCCGGCGTCGTCGAAGGCGATCTGGTGCTGTGTCCCTGCGGACAGAATCGCGTGATGGCTAGTCCCAATCCGGGTTGCTTCTACTGGACCGACGAAAGCACAGCGGGCGTAAGCAGCGAGGCGGCTGCTGCGATCGCCTCATCGGTAGTCAATGCGATATACGACGAACAGGTCCGCGCCGCTGCTGCGGGCATGACGCTCGAAGGGTATCCGTATGTCATCGAGACGCCAGACGGCCAGATGCGCGCGGGACGCCTCGATGCGGATGGACTGCTACCTCGCATTCACACCGGCGAGAGTCGCGGCGACTACACAGTGTATTGGGGCGATGAAGCCCTTGCAAAACAGGGAGACTGAATGATGCCGAACAGAAAGACATTAGTCAGAACCAACTCAACGCCTTACTCCATCAAAGAAGTGCAGTTGAACGCTGTTACTTTTGCCGCGTTGTGGTCGGCATATCCCCACTCCGATCCGTGTACGGACCCGTCCACAGGAAAGCCAGCTTTTGAGGATGAGTGTGCCATTCGCTTCGGTACATGTCTCGCTAATGTGGGCATCACCAATAAGTCGTTCAAAGGCGAGAAGTGCTGGATTCACGGTCACCCACCAAGTCACATGCTTCGGGCCAAGGAAGTGGCGGAATGGCTTCAGCGTCGCCCTTTCGCTGGTTGCCCTGTTCCAATACCAATTACAGGCACAGGCTGGCAAGATAGGGTGAAGGGAAAAACGGGAGTTATCTTCTTCGGGAGTTACTGGCGACGCAACTTGAAAGACAAAGATCCGACTGGCGATCACATTGACTTGTGGAACGTAGATAGCCTTACGCCGAGCTCCGAAACGACTCTTCGGTTCACGTTCGGTATAAACAAGGTGTGGAATCCGCTATCCGTTTTAGGCGTCGGTCCGGAAAACCTATACTCCAATCTTGCTGACTCGAAAACGATCCTATTCTGGGAAATCAAATGAAGAAGGCGTTCGTTTTCGCGCTCTTGTTCGTCATTGGCGCCGTAGGGGGCGGCCTTGTGGGGCTTTATATAGCCCTACCGTCACAAACCCTCGAATGCGGAGACGCGTGCGGTACGCGAGCGCTGATGTTTGCCTTGCGTTGTGGCTTAGTTTTCGGCCTTCTGCTTGCAGTCGTTGGCGGTGTAATAACGAAGAAGTACCGTGCAAGGCAGTCCGGCAGGCAGTGGTAAATTGCCGGTCCGAATAAGCTGCATAGGCAATGCAGTGCAATCGCTGCGGAACTGATTAAGGCGGTCACGCCTCCGCCAAATCTCTGTACACATCCACGGGCCGCAAGGCCCGTTTCTGTTTGTACTCGCCCCGCACACTACACCCGCGCCGGCGCCTGGCTTCGACCTTGAAGCCGTACGAACTTGCGGAACAGGTATCCGATTGCCCGTACGCGCCATAAAGACAGCACGATGACAAACAACGCCCCCGCCCCGCGTCACACACTTACCGCGTCAAGCTTCTCGCGTGCGTCGGCGCAACGCCGGTTCAGATCGCGATGCATCAACTGGCTGTCGAGCAGCGCGGACACATCGGTCAAGCCGTAATCAAAGCGCAAAACGTATTCGATGTCCGTGTAATCGTGATAGGCGCCGCTGTCGGCCAGCTTCCGCGCTTCGGCGAAAGCAGCATGTTGCCGCTCGCCGTTCATCAAATCTCTGATCGCCATGATTGCCGCTCCGAGGAACAGTGATCCCATCATAGCAATGCCAATTCAAAGACAAGGTCGCGTGCGCGCAACACCTGGTGTTTTCCGGTAGAAGCGCTCCGTGCACCGGAAATGCGAGTACGCACCAGGTGCAGGAACCCGGAGCGCTCTCTTTACGGCGTCCCTGTTCCGCCGTCTTTATTGCGCATCTCCATCACGCGGTCGTCAAACGACAGCCACCGGCGCCTTCATCCCGTGCCATCTGACGACCAGGATACGGCCGACGTAGCACAGCGATCCTGCGACGCCCACCACCACGCCCATGCCTTTCGGCGAGCCGTCCTGCCAGAGTCCGACCGCGAGGCTCGACAGCGCGCCGAGCGCCAGTTGCACCGCGCCGAACACGGCAGCGGCCGCACCCGCATTCACCGGATAGCGATGCATCAGATCCGTCGTGCAATTGGCGGACAGCAAACCCACTACGCCAACGACAAAGAACAGGCCGGCAACGATCGACCACAGCCCGCCCCAACCCGTCAACGAGACAAGACAGACGAACAACGACGCAATACAGCTCACGCTCGCGGCGAACGAAATGATCGGCAGCGACCCAAGGCGGCCGACCAGCCGTGTATTCATGAAGTTGCCCAGCATGATCCCCACGATGTTCAGCGCGAATAGAAAGCCATAATGCTGCGCCGACACGTGGAAGTACTGGATATAGACGAACGGCGTCGCCGTGATGTACGCGAACATCGACGCGAATGCCATGCCGCCGCACAGCATATGCCCCCAGGCAACCGGATCGCGTAACAGCCGGCCGTATGCAGCGAACGATTTGAATAGCGCCGAATGTGCACGCTTTTCGCGCGGCCAGGTTTCCGGCACTTTGAGAAACGCGGTTATCGCGCACACCATGCCGAACAGCGTCAACGCAATGAAGACGACGCGCCAGCCGCCAAGCAGCAGCAACTGTCCGCCGATCAACGGCGCGAGCAATGGTCCGATCGACGTGACGATGGCGAGCATGGACAACACGCGCGCAGCGTCGGTCGGACCATACGCGTCGCGGGCAATGGCGCGAGCCAGCACCGATGCCGCGCCCGCACCGAGCGCCTGCACGAAACGGAACGTGACCAGGGCGCCAATCGAGAACGACAGCGTGCACGCAATGCTCGCCAGCGCATACATGATGATGCCGCCCAGCAGCACAGGCCGGCGTCCATATGTATCGGACAGCGGTCCATAAAGCAGCATGCCGATCGAGAAGCCGAACATAAAACTGGTCAACGTGGTTTGTGCGGCGCCCGTTCCGATCGCGAACGCCTGCGCGATGGTCGGCAAGCTCGGCAAATACATGTCGATGGAAATCGGCCCGCACGCGGCAAGCGCACCGAGCAACAGAATCAGCCGGCCATCTGGCCGGCGTCCGGTGACGTGAGACATGGGAATCCAGGTGAAGCGCGCGTCCTCGGAAAACCGGCGCGCGGGGATACAAAAAGACTGCAGTTGGTCGCATCGATTGTACGCGACGGTTAAGGCATCGACTTCGCCAGCAGCGAACGCGAGCCGCAGCATGAGGCCGTTGCAGGCTTGCAGGGCAAGCGCGCCGCTGATCGGTTAAGCTGCCGCGTGAACCGTTTCGGCCGTTCAGCATCGCCTGAATATGCCAGCGGCGCGCGTCCCTCATACCTTTCTGTGCAACGTTGCGATGACTGCCTTCCTGCTGATCTGGAGCCCCAAGAAATGGCCGTGGCCAGAACTGCCCGATGTGGCCAAGCGCGTTGCGGCGGGCGTCGCCGTAGCCGACGTGTGGGGTTGTGGATTCGCACGCGGCATTCTGCCCGGCGACCGCGTGTTTTTGCATCGTGTCGCCACGGAGCCGAAAGGCATCTTTGGCTCGGGCTACGTGACACGCGCACCGTATGAGGTCCCGGACCCAGCCACGAAGCGCGGCTACCGCTTATGCATCGACTTCGTGTACGACTGGCTCGTCGATGCGCATGAAAACGTGGTGATCCCTCGCGACATGTTGCGCGTGCATCCATTTTCGGTGCAGACCTGGGACGCGCAGAGTTCAGGCACGGTGATCAAACCGATCGCGGAAGGCGCGCTAGAAAAACGCTGGGCTGAACTCACGGGCAAACGCAAGCCGCCGCCACTGGACGCGCCGGTTGGCCCGGCACGCTCCACCAAAGCGACTGCGAATGCGGCGCAATCGCCCACCGGCGCATCGCCTGTGAAGGCCTCCGTGAAGACGCCCGCAAGGAAGCGCGCGCCGCGGCGCTGAGAATGCGTCTGAAAGCCACGTGGCTCCGCAAAACCTGTTCACACCGACTCCGGTACAATTTCTCTCATCTATCCCGGCGTCGCACGAACCGCTTGCAGGCAAGCCGCGCCGCTGCGCAACCCAATTCCAGGCATCGTCATGTCCAACAATCAAACCCTCTTCGACCGCGCGCAACGCACCATTCCCGGCGGCGTAAATTCGCCGGTCCGCGCATTCCGCTCGGTCGGCGGCACGCCGCGTTTCATCGAACGCGCACAGGGTCCTTATTTCTGGGACGCCGATGGCCAACGTTATATCGACTACATCGGCTCCTGGGGACCCATGATTCTCGGGCACGTGCACCCGGAAGTTCTGGAAGCGGTGCAGCGCGTGCTGGCCAATGGTTTTTCGTTCGGTGCACCTACCGAGTCGGAAATCGAAATCGCCGAGGAAATCTGCAAGCTCGTGCCGTCGATCGAACAGGTGCGCATGGTGTCGAGCGGCACCGAAGCGACCATGAGCGCGCTGCGTCTCGCGCGCGGCTTCACGAACCGCAGCCGCATCGTCAAGTTTGAAGGCTGCTACCACGGCCATGCCGACAGCCTGCTCGTGAAAGCCGGTTCGGGGCTGCTCACGTTTGGCAATCCGACATCGGCGGGCGTGCCGGTCGACATCGCAAAGCACACCACGGTTCTGGAATACAACAACGTCGCCGCGCTCGAAGAGGCGTTCAAAGCCTTCGGCAACGAAATCGCCTCGGTGATCGTCGAGCCGGTGGCAGGCAACATGAATCTGGTGCGTGCCACGCCCGAGTTTCTGCAGGCGCTGCGACGCCTGTGCACCGAATACGGCTCCGTGCTGATCTTCGACGAAGTCATGTGCGGTTTCCGCGTGGCGCTCGGCGGCGCGCAAGAGGTCTACGGCATCACGCCGGATCTGACGTGTCTCGGCAAAGTGATCGGCGGCGGCATGCCGGCGGCCGCCTTCGGCGGACGGCGCGACATCATGGCTCACCTTGCGCCGCTCGGCGGCGTCTACCAGGCGGGCACGTTGTCCGGCAATCCCGTCGCGGTCGCCGCGGGGCTGAAGACGCTGCAATTGATCCAGGCGCCGGGCTTTTACGAAACACTCGCCGCGCGCACTGCCCGTCTTGCGAAAGGTCTCGCCCAGGTCGCTCGCGAAGCCAACGTACCGTTCGCGGCCGACTCGCTCGGCGGCATGTTCGGCCTGTACTTCACCGAGTCGATTCCGACGAGCTTCGCCGAAGTGACCAGGAGCGACGTGCCGCGCTTCAACGCGTTCTTTCACAAGATGCTCGACGCGGGCGTCTACTTCGCACCGTCGGCATATGAAGCAGGCTTTGTTTCGATTGCGCACGACGACGCGATCGTCGACGCAACTGTGGATGCCGCCCGTGGCGCGTTCGCGTCGCTGAGCGCCTGAGCGACCGAGCGTCCCGAAACCGTCGCCACCCTGCCACCGGACCTAACCACACACCGATGTTTTCGCAAACCGACTTCGTCCATATGGAACGCGCGCTTGCGTTGGCCAAGCGCGGCATGTACACGACCGACCCGAACCCGCGCGTGGGTTGCGTGCTCGTCAAGAACGGCGAAGTGATCGGCGAAGGCTTCACGCAGCCGGCCGGACAGGACCACGCGGAAATCCGCGCGATGAAAGACGCGCGTTCGCGCGGTCACGATCTGCGCGGCGCCACCGCTTACGTAACGCTCGAACCGTGCAGCCACTTTGGACGCACGCCGCCGTGCGCGAACGCGCTGATCGAAGCGCAAGTCGCGCGCGTGGTGGCCGCGATGGAAGACCCCAATCCGCAGGTGTCCGGACGCGGTCTCGCGGTGCTGCGTGATGCCGGGATCGAAGTACGCTGCGGGCTGCTCGCCAATGAGGCGCACGAATTGAACATCGGCTTCGTGTCGCGCATGACACGCGGCCGGCCGTGGGTTCGCATGAAAGTAGCAGCCTCGCTCGACGGCCGCACCGGCCTTCCCTCCGGCGTCAGTCAATGGATCACCGGCGAGGCCGCCCGGGCCGACGGACATGCATGGCGCGCCCGCGCGTCGGCGGTACTCACCGGCATCGGCACAGTCAGGGAAGACGATCCGCGCATGACCGTGCGCGCTGTCGACACGCCGCGTCAGCCGCAACGCGTGTTGATCGACAGTCAGCTGGAAGTCTCGCCACAGGCGCAGATCCTGGCCGGGGCGCCCACGCTGATTTTTTGCGGCAATCTCGATCAACGGCATAGCGACCGTGCGCAAGCACTACGCGAGCGCGGCGCAGAGATCGTTCAGCTGGCCAACGCGGCCGGCAAAGTGGACCTGCCGGCCATGCTGAAAGTGCTGGGCGAGCGCCAGGTCAACGAACTACACGTTGAAGCCGGCTACAAGCTGAACGGCTCGCTGCTGCGCGAAGGTTGCGTGGACGAACTACTCGTCTATCTCGCGCCCAGCCTGCTCGGCATCGACTCGATGAGCATGTTCAACCTGAGCGCGCCTGAAACACTTGAAGGACGCGTCAAGCTGGCTTTTCATAACGTCGAGCGAATCGGCGAAGATCTTCGGATTCTCGCGCGGCTCGTGCCGGCGGGCGTAACCGCAGCCGGAACCGACACCGCGTCCCAACCCGTTTCGTTTTGAGGATTAGTACGATGTTCACAGGAATCGTCGCGGCAGTGGGCCGCATCGAGTCAGTCAAGCCTCTCGGCACGGACGGCGACGCGGGCGTGCGCCTGAACGTGCAGGCCGGCGGCCTCGATCTCTCCGACGTGCAACTCGGCGACAGCATCACCATTCAGGGCGCCTGCATGACCGTGGTCGCGAAGACCGACCATTCGTTCGAAGTGGACGTGTCGCGAGAAAGCCTGAATCGCACAGCGGGCCTTGGCGAAGTGGGCGAAGTCAACCTGGAAAAGGCACTGCGCGCGCACGACCGGCTGGGCGGCCATATCGTCTCGGGTCACGTGGACGGCCTGGGCACGGTCACCCACTTTGCGCCGGTAGGCGAATCGCACGAACTACGCGTGCTGGCGTCGCGCGAGATCGGCCGCTATCTGGCGTACAAGGGCTCTATCACAGTCAACGGAGTGAGTCTGACCGTCAACTCGGTTAAAGATCGTGACGACGGTTGCGAGTTTTCGATCAATCTGATTCCGCACACCGTGGAAGTCACCGCACTCAAGCATCTGCGCGAAGGCACGCCGGTGAATCTGGAAATCGATCTGATCGCTCGCTACGTGGAGCGCATGCTCAACGCACCGAAGTAGCCGGCGAAAACACCCGCAACAACGCCGACAGCAACGCCAGCAGGCGGCAACTACTCAAAGCGGCAGCCGCCGCCGGGTGCCCACGCGTGCGGCGCCTTGCCGCTTTTCGTCAGTCCATGCGTCTATCGTTCTGCCGAGCATATCAACGGCCGGTGACGCAGCGCCAGTCGGCCAAACGGCATATGCCGTCCGGCGGAGGCGACTTGGGACCGCGCGTGGCGTAAAATACGCGCTTTCCCGAAAAACTCGCCAACATGACGCTCGCCTCCACTACAGAGATCATCGCCGAACTCAAAGCCGGCCGGATGGTGATCCTCGTCGACGAAGAAGATCGCGAAAACGAGGGCGATCTTGTGCTCGCCGCCGAATTCGTGACGCCGGAAGCGATCAACTTCATGGCGCGCTACGGCCGGGGCCTGATCTGTCTCACGCTCACGCAGGAACGCTGCAAGCTGCTCAACCTGCCGCTCATGACGTACCGCAACGGCACGCAGTATGGAACCGCGTTCACCGTCAGCATCGAGGCGGCGGAGGGCGTGACGACCGGCATTTCGGCCGCCGACCGCGCCCGCACGATCGCCGCGGCAGTCGCCCCGGACGCGAAGGCGGAGCACATCGTGCAGCCGGGCCACGTATTTCCGATCATGGCCCAGCCGGGCGGCGTGCTCGTGCGCGCCGGCCACACGGAGGCAGGCTGCGACTTCACCGCGCTGGCAGGCCTTACGCCGGCTGCAGTGATCTGCGAAGTCATCAACGACGACGGCACCATGGCGCGCCTGCCCGACCTGATGGCGTTCGCAAAAGAGCACGATCTGAAGGTCGGCACGATCGCGGATCTGATCCACTATCGCAGCCGCACCGAATCGATCGTCGAGCGTATTTGCGAGCGCATCATGCAGACGGCGCACGGCGCATTCCGCGCGGTCATGTATCTCGATCAGCCGAGCGGTCAGCCGCACATTGCTCTCGTGCGCGGCACACCGAACCCCGAGCACGACACGCCGGTGCGCGTGCACGAGCCGCTGTCGGTGCTCGACCTGCTCGAAGTCGGCGAATCCACTCATTCGTGGACGCTCGACGCAGCCATGAAAGAGATCGCCTCGCGCGAAGTCGGCGTGATCGTGCTGCTCAATTGCGGCGACTCGAAGGAACTTCTGATCGACGTCTTCAAGGCGTTCGATTCGAAAGAAAAAGCAGACGCGCTCAAGCGCCGGCCCGTCGACTTCAAGACCTACGGCATCGGCGCGCAGATTTTGCGCGAGCTGGGCGTCGGCAAGATGCAGGTGCTGTCGAATCCGCGCAAGCTGGGCAGCATGTCGGGTTACGGCCTCGAAGTCACAGGCTTCATACCCATGCCAGGCAGTGCCGCGCAGCCTCCGCAATAACGCTGATCCGGTCATTCACGCGCCTCGCGCTCACCCAAAAACACTACGGAATTCACATGGAAATCGGACAATATCAACCGAACCTCGACGGCGACGGACTGCGCATCGGCATCGTTCAGGCGCGTTTTAACGAACCCGTCTGCAATGGCCTTGCCGACTCGTGCATCGAAGAACTCGAACGCCTCGGCGTGACCGGTGAAGACGTGCTGCTCGTCACCGTGCCGGGCGCACTGGAAATCCCGCTGGCGCTTCAAAAGCTCGCTGAGAGCGCGCAGTTCGACGCGCTGATCGCGCTCGGCGCGGTCATCCGCGGCGAAACGTACCATTTCGAACTGGTGTCGAACGAAAGCGGCGCGGGCATCACGCGCATCGGCCTCGACTTCGGCATTCCTGTTGCAAACGCGGTGCTGACCACTGAGAACGACGAACAAGCCGTCGCTCGCATGACCGAGAAAGGTCGCGACGCGGCACGCGTGGCGGTCGAAATGGCGAACCTCGCGGTCGCGCTGGAACAACTCGGTGGCGACGAAGAAGAAGACGAAGAAGAGGAAGAGGCATGAAAAGCGCACGCCGACGCTCCCGCGAACTGGCCACGCAGGGGCTTTATCAGTGGCTGCTGTCGGGTTCGCCCGGCGGTGAGATCGACGCGCAACTGCGCGGCGCGCAGGGCTTCGACAAAGCGGACCATGAGCATCTGGACGCCGTTCTGCACGGCGTGATCCGCGATTCGCAGGCGCTGTCCGCGGACATCGCGCCTTGCCTGGACCGTCCGATCGAGCAGCTTTCGCCGGTCGAACGCGCAGTGCTGCTCGTCGCCGCGTTTGAACTGAAGAATCACCTCGATATTCCTTATCGCGTGGTGATCAACGAAGCGGTTGAACTGGCCAAGACCTTTGGCGGCGCCGACGGCTACAAGTACGTGAATGGCGTGCTCGACAAGCTGGCGGCCAAGCTGCGCGTCGCCGAAATCGAAGCCGCTCGCAAGAAGGGCTAGGCATGCGTGTGGTCGGCTCGCGCAACACGGCGGCAAAACCGTCGCAAATGTGCGCGACGCCGACACAACGAAATGCATCGCTTGTCACAACGCTGCCGCGCGCGAGAACCGCGCGAATGGCGGTCGCGCTTTCGCATTTGAACTGGATTTGACCGTATGAACTCCGTGACCGAACCTCTTATGCGGCTAGCCGCACGCGTCGATTCCATCCAGCCGTTCTACGTGATGGAGCTGGCAAAAGAGGCTGCGCTTCTTGAGCGCGACGGACGCGACATCATTCACATGGGAATCGGCGAGCCCGATTTCACCGCCCCCGAACCTGTCATCGAGGCAGCAGCGAACGCGCTGCGCCGCGGCGTCACGCAATACACCAGCGCACTTGGCCTGCACGCACTGCGCGAAGCAATTTCGGCGCACTACGCAGAGGTCTACGGCGTCAACGTGGATCCCGCCCGGATCGTGGTGACCGCAGGCGCGTCGGCCGCATTGCTGCTGGCGTGCGCGGCACTGGTAGATCGCGACGACGAAGTGTTGATGCCGGACCCCTGCTACCCGTGCAACCGCCATTTCGTGATCGCCGCCGAAGGCAAGCCGGTGATGGTGCCAAGCGACCCTGCCGAACGCTTCCAACTGACCGCCGCCGACGTCGAGCGGCTCTGGAACGAGCGCACGCGTGGCGTACTGCTCGCGTCGCCGTCCAACCCGACCGGCACGTCCATCGAGCCGGCGGAACTGGAACGCATCGTCAAAGCGGTGCGCGCGCGTGGAGGCTTCACGATCGTCGACGAGATTTACCAGGGCTTGAGCTACGACGCTAAACCCGTGTCGGCGCTGTCCTATGGCGACGACGTCATCACGGTCAACAGCTTTTCGAAGTACTTCAACATGACGGGCTGGCGCCTCGGCTGGCTGGTGGTCCCGCCGGGCATGGTAAGCGCATTCGAGAAACTGGCACAGAATCTCTTCATCTGCGCGTCAGCGCTCGCCCAGCACGCGGCGCTCGCGTGCTTCGAACCGCAAACCATCGCAACGTACGAGGCACGCCGTCTCGAGTTCAAACGTCGGCGTGACTTCATCGCGCCGGCGCTCGAATCATTGGGCTTCACAGTGCCTGTCATGCCCGACGGCGCGTTCTACGTCTACGCCGACTGCCGGAGCGTCGCTCACCCTGCCGCAGGCGACAGTTCGGCGCTCACGAAAGCGATGCTGCACGAGGCAGGTGTCGTGCTCGTGCCAGGAATGGACTTCGGCAGCCACGCGCCAAAACAATATATCCGGCTGTCGTACGCAACCGCCTACGAGAAGCTGGAAGAGGCGGTGGAACGCCTGGCGCGGCTTTTCGGCCAACGGTAGTAGAAGCGCAAGGCAGCCGGGCCTGACGAGCGTCTCGTGCCTAGCGAGAGGTGCCCTGCAGCCAGGCACGGCCGGCCCCGGGCGCTGCTATCTGTTTGTCTTTCGGCCGCGCTGCCTCCCCAACAGCAAAAAAGGACACCCGAGGGTGTCCTTTTTCTTGCCGTTCGCGCTCGTGTCAGGCGATCAGCATGAGGCTGGCTTTGCGAGCGATTCAGGCGCCCAGTTCCGCGGCAGACGCCACGTGTTTGGGAGCGCTCGTGCTGGCATCGTCCTGTTCCGAGACCGGCGTCTTGCCGGGCGCAGCGGCGCTCAACGGATGGCTTCCTTCCAGCGTGACCTGCACCCGCTTGCCATTGCTGTTGTTCGCAGCAGCGGACGACGACGACGATGACGACGACGCATTATTCGATGCCGTGATAACCGGCGCCTGCGGCGCGTTGATCGGCACCTTGCGGCCGCGGGCCACGTCACGCAGACGCGCGCGTTCTGCCATCACCTTGGCGCCGTAGCCGCCGTCGTCCTGCGACGTCGAGCCGACATACAGCCGCAATCCGCCCGGCAGCGAACCGCCGCGCGCGATGCAATCCTTCAGAACCAGCGCGCCCACCTTGATATTCGCGACCGGCTCAAGCGCAGCGCTCTCGCCGCCGAAATACTGGAATTTGTCCGAATGAACCTTGGACATCACCTGCATCAGGCCCTGGGCGCCCACGCCGCTCTCGGCGTACGGGTTGAAGCCCGATTCGATCGCCATGACCGACAGCAACAGCAGCGGGTCGAGACCGACTTCGCGACCGGTGTCGAAAGCGGCCTTCACCAGCTCGCCGACAGGCTCCTGGGCGACGCGATAACGACGAGCCAGGTACGACGCCACGAGAGCCTGTTCACGCGACGAAATCAACACGCGATCGTCGCGTGCGTCGGCGGACACGCGTTGCGCAGGAATCAGCCGCGCCAACGCCGAAACGCTTTGCATCGTGCGCGGATCGAGACCGTTGAGCGCCGCGATCCCCATGCCGGCCGAGCCGGAACCGTCGAACGCGCCGTCATAACTAGTGTTGCTGACGCTCACGCCCGCGTTATTGCCGACGCTTGCTGCGTCAGCGCTGTTTGGGTTCGAGTTCGCGGACAGCGTTTCGTCCGACGAGGTACGCCCCGGCGGCCCGAAAGCAGGCAGCGGGTTGCCTTGCAGCAGGCGCGCGGGGCCAGCTTGCACAGCCGCGGAAAGGACCGGCATCAGCTTCGCCGCGAGGGTGCCGCGCCACGTGGGCATCAGCCACAGCGCGATTGCCAGCACCACGGCAATGCCGCCGACAATGCTGAACAGGTGATGACTCAATTGCGTCCCGCGACGGACTGCACCGCGCACGACTTGCGCGATACGTTCGTCGGGACGCCACGATAACCAGGCGTTCATTCAGATCTCCCATGTTGCATGATCCGCGAACCCCACCGGAAAAACAGGCGGTACCACACATTCGCAGAGTCAAGACATCGCGCGCTCTGTCTGGTTAGGGCAGCAGCGACGTCGGGAAAACGGCAAATACCGTTTGTGGGGAGCCTTCCTGAAAAGCGGTCCGCGGCATGCCGAAAACATGCGGGCGGTGGCTCCCACGCGAAAAACCAGCGTCAGTTGGCGCTGGCAAGGACATCGATAAGACCGACGAATACCGTGCAGGGCTTCGGTAAGCGGTGACGCGTTGCGTCTAATGGGACCGGGGGCAGTGGTAAAAGGTTCACGCCCTGCAACCAACGTGGACGGATTCTAGGGCACGGTTTTATAGATCGTCAACACTATAAACTCGCGAAAGTATAACTAATTGTAATAACGACAAGGGTTCCGACCGCTCAAAGGGCCGTACGGAGCGGTTTTTCGGCATTTTGGTGATTGCCGCTCGCCCTATGACGTTCGGCCGATCTACGTGCGCTAGCCAACGCAGGTAAAATCGACAATCGTTCCAGCGCCTCCTCCGCAGTCGCGCTTCCTCTATCGCCGCTCGCGGCACACAACCGCATCAGATGAAATACAAAGACCTGCGTGACTTCATCGGCCGTCTCGAGACGATTGGAGAACTGCGCCGTATCCCGCAAAAGGTATCGCCTGTACTGGAAATGACCGAACTGTGCGACCGCGTGCTGCGCGCCGGGGGGCCGGCTCTGCTGTTTGAGAACCAGGAGGCGCATGCGTTCCCGGTGCTTGGCAACCTGTTTGGTACGCCGCGCCGGGTAGCGCTCGGTATGGGCATCGACGCGGAAGCCGGCGAAGGCGACGGCGCCACGCTCGATTCTCTGCGCGACGTCGGCCGGCTGCTCTCTGCGTTGAAGGAACCGGAGCCACCGAAAGGGCTGAAGGACGCGGGCAAACTGTTTTCGCTTGCAAAGGCGGTGTGGGACATGGCGCCACGAACCGTGAGCGCGCCACCTTGCCAGGAAATCGTGTGGGAGGGTAACGACGTCGACCTGGAAAAGCTGCCTATCCAGACTTGCTGGCCTGGGGACGCCGGCCCGCTGATCACGTGGGGCCTGACCGTCACAAAAGGCCCGAACAAGAGCCGACAAAATCTCGGCATCTATCGCCAGCAGTTAATCGGACGCAACAAGCTGATCATGCGCTGGCTCGCACATCGCGGGGGCGCGCTCGACTTCCGCGAGTTCGCGTTGAAGAATCCCGGCCAGCCGTATCCGGTAGCGGTCGTGCTGGGTGCGGATCCGGCAACCATTCTCGGCGCGGTGACGCCAGTGCCCGACACGCTGTCCGAATACCAGTTCGCAGGCTTGCTGCGCGGTGCTCGGACGGAGCTGGCCAAATGCATTACGCCGGGCGTCGACGGTCTGCAGGTACCCGCGCGCGCGGAAATCGTGCTGGAAGGCTTTATCTATCCGCAGGTAGGTGCGCCCTCGCCCGCTCCAGCCGGCGCGCCGCCGCGGCCGGCCAAGGGCGCCTCGGCCGCCTATGAACACGCGCTGGAAGGCCCGTACGGCGACCATACCGGCTACTACAACGAACAGGAGTGGTTCCCCGTGTTCACGGTCGAGCGCATCACGATGCGCCGCGACGCGATCTACCATTCCACGTACACCGGCAAACCGCCCGATGAGCCTGCCGTGCTCGGCGTCGCGCTCAACGAAGTGTTCGTGCCGCTTCTGCAGAAGCAGTTCAGCGAGATTACCGATTTCTATCTGCCGCCAGAAGGATGCAGCTACCGCATGGCAATCGTGCAGATGAAGAAGAGCTACCCGGGCCACGCCAAGCGCGTGATGTTCGGCGTCTGGAGCTTCCTGCGGCAGTTCATGTATACGAAGTTCATTGTGGTCGTGGATGAAGACGTCAACATTCGCGACTGGAAAGAAGTGATCTGGGCGATCACTACGCGCGTGGACCCGACGCGCGATACGGTGCTCGTCGATCGCACGCCGATCGACTATCTCGACTTCGCGTCGCCGGTCGCGGGCCTCGGTTCGAAGATGGGACTCGACGCGACCAATAAATGGCCTGGCGAGACCGATCGAGAATGGGGCCGGCCCATCGAAATGAGCGCGGCGGTGAAGCAGCGAATCGACAGTTTGTGGAACGAACTGGGACTGTGAGCGCGTCGAGCGCGTCGAGCGCATCGAGCGCGCGGCCGGATAACAAACAGATGGAGCAGTTGCAGGCATGCATGCCTTCTCGATGATGTCGGACGGGTTCTTCCTGTCTTTGTCGTTGTGTCTCGACATCGGCCTCGTGAACGTCGCGATGATTTCGCTGGCGCTGTCGCACGGATTCAAGCCGGGCTTCTGGCTCGGCCTTGGGTCGTGCGTCGGCGACCTGATTTATGCGGCGCTTGCGCTAGCGGGCATGGCTGCGCTGCTGCAGTTCGAGTCGGTGCGCTGGGTCGTGTGGATTGGCGGCGCGCTGATCCTGCTGTTTCTTACCTGGAAGATGGCGCGCGAAGCGATGTTTCCAGCGTCGGCACCGCCTGTCGCCGGCGAGGCGGACGCCAGTTCGCCGCATCTGTCTGCGTGGCGCGGCTTCCTGCGCGGGGTGTTGCTGGCGGTGTCGTCACCCTCGGCGATTCTGTGGTTCGCCGCAGTTGGGGGCGCGCTGATCGCCAAAGCCGGCGCGACGAGCGCCAAAACCGCGCCTGTATTTCTCGGCGGTTTCTTTCTTGGCGGCTTGTGCTGGACGGTGTTCATCTGCGGCCTCGGCAGCCACGGCCGCAAGCGCGCCGGCACCGGTTTGCTGCGCGCGTGCCATGTGTTGTCCGCGCTGCTGTTCGCCTACTTCTCATACAGCGTGATCGTGAACGGTTACCGCGATCTGATTCTGCAAACGGCAGAGCGCTCGCCAGTCGCACAAGCGGCGAGCTGACATGCAACGGGCCGCCCTATGAACCTGGGGCGGGCCGTCTTCCTACACGTCAAGCCGGCTTCGTGCCGGAAAACAATCAGGCCAGGTACTGCGCGAGCTTCTCGAGATCGACGTTACCGCCGCTCACCACTACGCCCACACGCTTGCCCTTCACTGGCACCACGCCGTTGAGCACGGCCGCCGCCGCGAGGCAGCCGGTCGGCTCAACGACGATCTTCATGCGTTGGGCGAAAAAGCGCATGGTGTCGATCAACTGCTCGTCGGTGACGGTTTCGATCCGCGCAACCAGCTTGCGAATGATCGCGAAGGTGTAGTCGCCCAGATGCGTCGAGGCCGCGCCATCGGCGATGGTGCGCGGTGTGTCGATATGCACGATCTCGCCGCGCGCAAGAGATTGCTGACCGTCGTTGCCTGCTTGCGGCTCGACGCCGATTACCGTGCAGTCCGGGCTCGAGGCCGCCGCCGACAACGCGCTGCCGCCAATCAGCCCGCCACCGCCCAGACACACGAATAGCATGTCGAGCGGCCCCGTTTCGTCGATCAATTCCTTCACCGCCGTGCCCTGCCCCGCGATCACATGGGGATGATCGTATGGCGGAATCAGCGTCATGCCGCGCTCCTCGGCGAGCCGTCGGCCGATTTCCTCGCGGTTCTCCTTATAGCGGTCGTAGGTGATTACCTCGCCGCCATAGCCCTTGGTGGCGGCCACTTTGGCTGCGGGCGCATCGTGCGGCATGATGATCGTCGCGCGGATGCCGGCGAGGCGCGCCGACAGCGCAATAGCCTGCGCATGGTTGCCGGACGAATAGGTCAGCACGCCGGCCTTGCGCTGCTCCGCGTCGAAATGCGAGATCGCGTTATAGGCGCCGCGAAACTTGAACGCGCCCATTCGCTGGAAGTTCTCGCACTTGAAGAATACCGACGCTCCGGTGCGCTCGTTGAACGTGCTCGATGTCAGAACTGGCGTGCGGTGCGCGACGCCCTCGAGTCGCGCTGCGGCGTCGAGCACGTCGTCGAACGTGGGAGCGGGAAGTGGGTGCATCGGCTGCATTGGCGGAGTTCTCCAGAGCGGTGGCGAAACAGCCATTCTCCCAGCTTCGCCGACGCTTTGAAACTTTCGCAACAACCCACTCAATGCCGCAAAAAACAAAACGGCGTAACGCGGCGATCAAGCCGGCGTTACGCCGTTAAGACTCTCTGCCCGCCTACAGCGAGACGTCAACCAGGCAGGTGTCGATCACAACTCGCGGGTCAGGCAGAATCAGCGCCGATAGTAACCGTGGCCATAACCACCACCGTAGTAGCCGTGGCGATAATAAGGGCGACCGTAACCGTAATACCCACCCACTACGACGGGCGGCGGCCCATAGACCACAGGCGGCGGCGCATAGACGACGGGAGGCGGCGGCGAATAGTACACCGGCGGCGGCGGGGCATAGACAGGCGCGGCATAGACAGGATAAGCCGGCGCGACCGGTACCCCGATACCGATACCGACAGAGACGTGTGCCTGCGCGGTGGCGGCAAGCCCCACGCCGAGTGCGGCGGCAACGACGAACGGAACGATCTTCTTCACTTTTGTTCTCCTGGCGCGGCCCATTGAAGGTCGCCAACTTCGCATGCCGTGCATGCTACGAAACCAATTTATCCAAAAAGCCCGCGCGACGCTGTTCGCATTTGTTGCAAATTGCAATACGCGAAAAGGTTTTGCGCTGTCGCCTGGAAAGCAGCATCGCTTGAAAAGCGCGAACGGCCTGAGGAATCAACGGATTAGGCCTCTTCGCGGTGGACACGAAGGTGTCGCGAGGCAATGGCGAGTTAAACGGACGCCGCGTCGGTAATCTTTAATTACAAATTAGCTTCAATGCTGACGGCGCAGAGCAACGGCCCAATAAAAAACCCGGCGCAGAGGCCGGGCTTTGCTAAGGCTCGAAACGGGGTGTCGGTCAGCCGACCTTCACGTAAGCGAACTCGCGGGACACGTTGGGTGGCACGTACGCGGCGCTGATGCGCACGCGTGGGCTCAGACGCTTCTTTTGATCCCACCAGCGACGCCGCTGAGCGTGGGTCAAGAACCGCAAGTGCTTCCGGTAAGAAAAAATATTCATCGTAGCCTCCCCGAATCCGATTGCGAAATTGCGAAGCGAATACCCATAGACAGCCACGGCCGACCGGCCATCCGGAAATTGTGAGCAGTTTTCAAGCCCGCAGGGCGCGCGCGACGCCATGATCAGCAGCTCGCGTCATATCGCAGGCAGACTCATCTGACGACCGTTGCGCGCGCTGCGCGCCTGCCGATGCGCGATACTGCTTGTTCCCTATCACGCCCCGTCTGGAGCACGTCGACATGTCCCAGTCCCAGTCCCAGCCCGACTCCCATTTACCACGCCTCGGCTTTATCGGCGCGGGCCGGCTCGCGCGATGCCTCGCGCTGAGTTTTTCGCGCGCAGGCTATCCGGTGACGGCAGTGGCGAGCCGCACGCCGGCTTCCACTAGCCGGCTCGCCAGTCAAATTCCCAACTGCATGGCGCTCGACGATCCTCAGCAAGTCGTCGACGGCGCCGATGTTGTCTTTTTAGCCGTTCCCGACGACAGCATCGGTACGTCAGCGCACACACTGCGTTTCGCCCCCGATGCAGTCTATGGCAAGGCGCTCGTGCATTGCAGCGGCGCGTCGCCGGTCGGGTTGCTGGCGGGCGCGCGGGACCAGGGCGCGGCGATTGGCGGCTTTCATCCGCTCTACCTGTTCAGCGGCGAGCTGGCCGACCTCGACCGTATCGCCGGCTGCTCGGTGACGATCGAGGCCGACGGCGACCTGAAAGACACGCTGACGGCGTTGGCCGTCGCGCTAGGCTGCCATCCGTTGTCGATTCCGCCGGGCGGCCGCATGCTGTACCACGGCGCCGCGCACTATGCGGCGAGTTTCGCGCTCTGCAGCCTGGCTGAATGCGTCGCGCTGTGGCGCACGCTCGGTTTTGCCGAGGACGAAGCATTGCGCGCGCTGTTGCCGATGCTCGCGGGCACCATCCAGACCGCTCGCGACAAGGGACTGCCCAACGCGCTGGCGGGGCCGGTCTCGCGCGGCGACACCGGTGTCGTGCAAAAGCAGTTGGCGTTGATGGAAAGCCTCGGCGGAGATCACGCTGCGTTGTACGGTTTGCTGTCACGGCGCGCGGTCGAGCTGGCGCAACGCCGCGCCACGCCGCCTGCGGCAATCGCCGCAATCGCCGACGCGGTGGAAGATTCGTTGAGCCGCTCGCTGAATCAGGCGGCAGCAGGTGCAAGCGTCAAGTAAGCCGTGATAATGTGACGTCCGGCGCCGCGCGCAATCCGCCGGCGCCTCGCTTCGGGACCAACAGACGAGAACGCACAATGATCAAGGTCAGCATCCTCTATCCGTATCGGGAAAACGGCCACTTCGACGTGGACTATTACTGCGTCACCCACATGCCGCTCGCGGCGGAACTGTTTGGCCCGTCGCTGAAGGGATGGTCCGTCGACGTGGGCATCAACGCGGGCCCGCCGGGTACGCCGCCGCCTTATGTGGCCGCGGGGCACTTCCTGTTCGACAGCACGGATGACTTCTACAAGGTCTTCAAGCCGGCATCCGAACGCCTGCTGGCCGACATTCCGAATTACACCGACGGCGGCAACGGCGCCATTCTCATCAGCGAAATCAAGGTTTCCGTGTGACTGGCCGCACTTGATGCGGGGGCGGCTCTTCGTCCGTCGTTGAAAATGCGAGCCTTGCATGACCCGTATCATCCGCGTGGCAATGCATGCGGCCGCGTCGGCGGTCGATGCCAGTTACTGACCCGCCTGTGCTCCAGACCGAAAAGCACCGGCGCCCATGCCGTTCCACGGCTGTCATCAGAAGCATAAGGACACACGATGTTTGGCGATATCGCCCGTTTTCTGCTCAATACCGTCTTCACCCTCTTCGGCGCGGCGTTGCTGCTGCGCGCCTGGCTGCAGGTCGTGCGCATGCCGCCGTACAACCCGGTCACGAACGCCGTGCTACAAGCGACGAACTGGATCGTTCTGCCGCTGCGCCGCATTCTGCCGAGCACGCGCAACGTCGACTGGGCGAGCCTCGTCGCGGCGCTGATCGCGGCGATCGTCTACGTCGTGCTGATGGTGGTCCTGACGGGCGCCGACCCGCTCACGCTGGTGCCGACGCTGCTGATCGTCGCGGTGCTGACCGTGATCAAGTGGGCGCTGAATCTGATCATCTGGATGACGATCCTGATGGCGCTGCTGTCGTGGCTGAATCCGCGTTCGCCGGCAATGCCGATCCTTTATCAACTGACCGCACCGTTTCTGAATCCGCTGCGACGCGTCGTGCCGCATCTGGGAGGCATCGACCTGTCGCCGATTCTTCTGTTCGTGATCGTGCAGGTGCTGCTGATGGTGGTCACGCGCGCCGCTGTCCAACTGACTTACTTCGTGATCTGAAGCAAAGCGGAATGCCGGACGATGTCGCCGCGCATAGTGCGGCACAAGGAAGAGCAGCGGCGCAGTTTGCGCTCGCTGCCCTTTCGCGAGTAAAATAGCGCGCTCTGCGGGCGTCGTATAATGGTAATACCCTAGCTTCCCAAGCTAGAGCCGTGGGTTCGATTCCCATCGCCCGCTCCACCACAGCAATCCACGGAAATCCGTGGATGTCAGCCAAAAGCCCGCAAGTTGTTTTTCCCCGGCAAGTCTGGCAGTCAAGATACGTTGCGCAGCCCGATTGCAACCCCTGCCTGATTGTTACGACCGTGTTAAGACAGTGTTACGACCGGGATGGTCGCCGCATAGTTACTGCCCACGCCATACTGCCGCCGAGCCTCGCGCATACGGACCGATCCGTCCAGAGCAGAGTCAAGTGGCCTCTCTCAGCGCACCAGTTCGGCTTCAATAACGCCCGGAAAGAAGTGAGCCAAATCCCGGAACAGCGGCGGTTAAGTCGAGGCGCCTGAGCATCGCGTACGTCGTCGCTACCGATGAAGAAATCACTGGCAGTCCTGTCCGGTCCTCAATCGGCTGTATCGACTGCAGCGAAGGCATCTGCACGCACGCCGAGGCCACGAGCGCATCCACTCCTGCAGTTTTCAGCTTTTTGGTAATCTCGATCGGAGCACGCGGATCTTGCTGGCCGACTTCGAGGTTATCGGGAATCTCCAGCGAGATGCTGTCCACCACCTCAATACCTTCGTTCTCGATGTAGTCGATGACCAGCCGCGTCAACGGCTTCATGTACGGTGCGAGGAGCGACACCTTTTTCGCGCCAAGGATCTTCAGCCCGTCCACTAGGGCACCGGCGCTCGTCACCACCGATGCTGTCCCGCCGTTTTCCAACGTGCGCCGATATAGTCGAGCCTCGGAAATGCGGTGATAGCCTGGTCCCATGCTCATGATCGCCACGAGGCATGCATAACCGAGCACATCCACGCGCGCGTCGGACAACTCCAATGCACAGCGATCACTGTCGGCGTCCATTGCCGCCAGTTCCTCCTTGGTCACCTGCTTCATGCGCATGCGGCTGGAGTGGAACGTAAAACGCTCCGGCGAGATCGCCTCGCGCGCGCGCAGTACCGCCGGAATCTCCGTCTCCATCGTGGTGTTTGACGACGGTACGATCTGGCCGATACGGAAGTATCTGTGCGGTGCGGTTTCACCGGACACATCTGGGATCGGGGAAATTTCGTTCATGCGTGTGGTTCCTGTTGCTCATCATCGAGGTCGATCGGCTCCGTCGCGACGTCTTCGAAGCGCGCTGCCTGCAGCGGCCTACGGTTCACTCGCAGATCGAAGATGTCAAAGCGGTTGTACTGGCCGGCGATGTCGTGCATCTGGCGCGGCTGGATGCAGCGCGAAAGATCGATCTCCGCGTAGGCGATGCCCTCTTCGTCGACAAGCGGTTCGCCAATGACACGGCCGTCCGGCCCGAGAAAGCCGGAAAACGCACTATTACGCCGCGTCAGTCGCTCACGTGCGTCCGGATAGTCGGAACTGAGCGTCGTGATGATCTCTTCAGAGATGGTCGAGCATGAAACGATCGTGAAAAGCTTTCCCTCGAAGCTGTGCGCCGCAGCGCGTACCTTGATGGCCTCGGCCATGTCGTAGTCAGCCGGCGCGACCGGCAACGAAATGTAGCTGGCTACGTGCACCAGTTCGCCTTGGGCAATCAACGAGAAGCGTGCGAGCGTGTTGGTGTTCTCCCCGCAGGCGAGCGCGCCCAGCGGCCCGATGCTGGTGTCATGCACGCGCAGTGCCGACGCATCGCCCGATCCCCAACTCATCTTTTCGGCCCACGTCGGCATCAGCTTGCGGTGCCGACCAAGAATGCGTCCCTCGTCGGAGATAATGACAAGGGTGTTGTAGAGCGTTCCGATGGTGTTTGGGCTGCGCTCGTTCACACCCACCACGACGTTGATGCGATGCCGCGCCGCCGCCCGTCGGATCCGGGTCATCTCCGGACCCGGAATCTCGATGGCCGAGCGCACGAGTCTCTCGAACCAGGGGCTCGCCTTGACCGGATCGCCCAGCCAGCTCCAGTACGGATACGCCGACACGAACACCTCGGGAAAGGCGATGAGGCGCGCGCCATTGGCGGCCGCTTCGCCGATCAGTCGAATAACCTTGTCAACGGTGGCATCCGTATCGAGAAAGACGGGGGCCGTCTGGACGGCCGCCGCCTTGAATGCAGGGAGGTCAAGCATGTCGATCGCTCCCGTTATTGTCGCCGGTTATCGAGCCAGGCCCCTTGCGCGGTTCGTCGCCCACGGCAACCACCGGGTTGCGCAGCGTGCCGATCCCCTCGACCCACGCCTCGACCACGTCGCCCGGCCACAGCCACTCCTGCGGCGTGCGGCCCGCGCCCACGCCTGAAGGCGTGCCCGTGGCGATGATATCGCCCGGCTCCAGCGTGATGGCCGCGCTGATATCGGCGATCAGCGCAGGAATCCTGAACAGAAGATGGCAAGTGTTCGAATTCTGCTTTTCCACGCCGTTGACCTTCAGCCCCAGGTTCAGATTATGCGGCTCGACCACTTCATCTGCCGTGACGATCACCGGCCCCAACGGCGCATAGGTGTCCTGCCCCTTCGAGTAGATCCACTGCCCGGCCCGGCGGTTGTCGCGCGCGCTGATGTCATTGATGATGGTGTAGCCGAACACGTATTCCATTGCTTGCGCTTCATCCATCCGGCTGGCTCGCCGACCCATGATCACAGCAAGTTCGACCTCCCAGTCGAGCTGGCGCGTGATGGCCTCGTTGTGTTCGATCGCCTCACCTGGACCAATCACCGTGGTCGGCGGCTTCGAGAAGATCACTGGCTGCTTTGGCAGTTCGTCGATGGTATCGAGCGAACGGCTAGACTCCTCCACGTGTTCGGCGTAGTTCAGACCGATGCCAAAGATGTTCTTGCGCGGACGCTGGATCGGCGCGAGCAACTTCACGTTGGCGAGCGGCAGTGCAGTATCCAGTGGCCATTGGCCCCGGTATCGATCCAGTAGCGCGGCGGTCACTGAGACCGCGTTCGGCCCCAGGTCGATGAAATCGAGCATGTCGCCGGGAATGGCTTGACCGGCGCAATGACCGAGGCGCTGCAGGTCGATGACGAGATCATCGACAATGGCGCCCAAACGGGTAGGCGCGCTCACACGAGCGCGATAGGTAACAAGTCGCATGGAATTACTCGGTTTGAAAGGAATGGGTTCGCGACGAAACGGGAAGCGTCAGGTCGCTGGACGGGTGAGCACCGGCTGGCGTCCGCCGTTATCGGCCAAGGCTTCCTCGCGGTATAGCCCCAGCTTCTCCATCACTGGCAGATCGCTGAAACAAAACAGGCATGCGTCCTCTGTAGCCGATGCGTTCACGTGTTCGTGCCACGCCCAGGAGGGCACGCAAAAGATGTCGCGCTCCTGCCAGTCAAAACGCTCGCCGTTGATGACCGAGTGGCCTCGCCCTCGGGCCACCTGGTACAGGAAGCTGCCAGTGTGGCGGTGAGCACTACCGGTAAAGCCCGGCCGGAGCAGTTGCATACTCGCCCCAATGGTGGCCATCACATGCCCACCATTGACCGGATTGGTGTAGTGCATCAGCGCCCCGTCAAATGGACTGTCTTCACGAGCGCCGGCGTAGCGTTGGAGCGCCTCGTAGGTGGGCTCCCACTGGTACTTGAACAGCGGTGAGTAAGGCTTTGTCCAGCCCACGTCCTGGGGGCGCAGACCCGCCGCGCCCCAGATGTGCACGGAGTCGTCGACCGGATAGCCGACGGCCTGCTGCAGTTCGGGATGCACGGCATAAAAACCCGCCTCCAGTGCATTGACCAGCGGAATGTCCAGGCCGTCCTGCCAGATGCACGGCAGACCATCCGTCTCGACCCCGTGCTCATGCCATGTGCCGTTGGGCGTGAGCACGAAGTCGTTCGCGTCCAGCGTCATCTTGTGACCATCGACGATTGTGTAAGCGCCGCGCCCTTCCATGATGAAGCGCAAAGCCGACGCCGAGTGTGCGTGGGCGCTTGCGCGTTCACCCGGATGCATCACTTGCAGTCCGGAGTACAGCCAGCCCACCGCGGCGGCCACCTCCTGCCGCCCCGGGTTGTCCAGATAGATCACCCGGCGCCCCGCCTTCTCGGGCGTAACCAATGCAACGGAGCGCAGCACATGCTCGCGCAACCTCCGGTAGCGCCAGAGCACCGGCACCGAACCGGACTTCGGCTGCCACGGCTCGATTTTGTTGGCCACGGTCCACAGCGCGCCGGTCTTCAGCGACTCCAGTTCCTGGTAGTAGGCTAGAAGTTCGGGCGAGTCCTCCACGTTCGCGCGACCCGCCACCTCTTCGCGCCAGATATCGTAGTTGGTTGTCGACATCAACTGCTCCTTGAATGCAATGAACAACGCGAACAGACGTGTGCCGGATTGCGGCGCCGTTACTCCGCAATTACGACGACGCGCTTCTGCGGCTTGCGAATCAATACATAGGCGACGACCAGCATCGCGAGGAGCGGAATGCCCGTCACCACGGTCATGCGAAAGGCGGGCACGAAATACGTTGACCCGATGATGGCCGCCATCATGACGGCCCCGAGCAACGTCAGAAACGGGAAGGCCGGCAGCCGGAATGTCGGCGTGATGCCGTCGCGTTGACACGCACGACGGAACGCATAGTGCGTGACAAAGATCATGAACCACCCGAACAGTGCACCGAACATCGCGATGGACATGACCAGCACGAAGGAACCTTGCGGCAGCAGGACACTGGCGATGGCCGCGAAAGCCACTCCGAAGGAGGACGCCAGCAAGCTGCGCTGCGGAATGCCGTTGGCACTCACGACGCGCAGCGCGGACGGCGCGTATCCACTGCAAGCGAGGCTGAAAATCATGCGCGTGGCGACGTACAGCTGCGAGTTCATCGCCGAGAGCGCCGCCATCAACACGACAAAATTCATCAGACTGGCGCCCCACGGCAACCCCATCTTTTCCATCACCATGACAAAGGGGCTTTTGCCCGTTCCAGCGGACTGCCACGGCACGATCGCGAGCATCAGACCAATGGTGAGCAGATAGAAGAAAATAAGGCGGAACACTGCGGACTTGAAGGCACCTCGGGCCGCCCGCTCGGGTTCGGCGGCTTCGCCTGCGGCGACCGCGATGAATTCAATCCCGATGAAGCTGAAAATGGCCACAACGACGGCGTCCCATGTGCCGGACCAGCCGTGAGGAAGAAATCCCCCGTCCGACCAGTAGTTGGCAAAGCCGATCCCGCTCGCGGGTACTGCCGTAAATACGGCATAGCTCCCAAGCAGAATGAAGCCAATGATGGCCGCAACCTTGACGATCGAAAACCAGTACTCGGCGAAACCGAACGCCCCCACGCTGCGTGCGTTCAGGAGGATCAACGCCGCCGAGAACACCACGATCCAGACCCAACCGGGAGAACCCGGAAACCAGAACCTCATGTAGACCGATATGGCCGTTACCTCCGCGCCAATCACCAGTACGACGGAGATCCAGTAGGCGTAGCGGACTACGAAGCCGGCAAGGCCGCCCAGATAGTGCTCGGCGTACGAACCAAACGAACCGGTGCTGGGATGCGTGACCACCATCTCGGACAGACAGCCCATCAGCAGCAGTGCGACGCACGCGCCAATCGCAAAGCTGACGATGACGCTAGGACCTGCGACCTGGATAGCCGCACCGCTTCCTAAAAACAGACCGGTACCGATAGCGCCGCCGATGGCAATCATCGTCAACTGCGGCGAGGTCAGGGTCTTTCTCAACCCGCTCTCGCGCTCGACCCTCGCCCGAAACCCTTCTACTTCCGCCATGGCTATCTCCTCCAAACTAATGTGTAGTGCCAAATATATAGAGATTTATTCGCCTGTCTTCCGGTGCCGCAAAGCTAGGTGAAATCGCGACGCTGCGCGTACTGCGGCTTATCCCATGCACGCTCTTCCATGATTCGATCGATCTGGTCGACCAACTCGTCAGCTTCCTCCAGTGTGTTGAAAAGCGGCGCGAAGCCGAAGCGCATGAAGTCAGGCGTGCGGAAGTCCCCGATCACGCCGCGTTGGGCTAATTCCTGCATGATCGCGTATCCCTGCGGGTGGCGAAGCGACACATGACTACCACGTCTAGCCGCCTCTTGCGGAGAGGAAATGAGGAAACCGTGGCGCAGCAATCGCTCCTGCGTACCCGCAATGAATCGCCCGGTCAGTTCCAGGCTACGGGCCCGGATAGCGCCGATCGACACTTCGCCAAAGACCTCCAGCGCGCGAAGCAGAATGGACAGGGCAAGGACCTGATTCGTCCCGCACAGGAAGCGCTCGATACCGGGCGCGGGCACATACGACTCTGTGAAATCGAACGGCGTCGCATGTCCAAACCAGCCGGCCAGCGGCGACTCGCATTCTCGAATATGGCGTGCCGCGGCGTACAGGAATGCCGGTGCACCGGGTCCGCCGTTCAGGTACTTGTAGCCACAGCCGACCGCAAAGTCGACGCCATTGGCATCGAGATCGCAGGGCAACGCCCCGGCGGAATGCGAGAGGTCAACCACGAGCAGCGCACCAGCCTCATGCGCCGCGTGCGCAGTGCGAGCCAGGTCATAGATTTCGGCCGTGCGATAGTCCACGTGGCACAGCAGGACCACCGCCACCTGCTCGCCGAGAACGTCGGGAATCTGGCCCGCTGGAACGTTGAGCACCTCCAGTCCCGTCAGACGGGCAACCTCGCCTGCAATATAAAGATCAGTTGGGAAGGATGCGGCGTCTGTCACGATCAGTCGGCGCCCGGGACGCAAACGTGCGGCAGCGGTAAGTGCCTTGAACAGGTTAACCGAGGTCGAGTCGCATGCCACCACCTGGCCAGGCGCAGCGCCGACCAGACGGCCGATGTGGTCTCCCACACGCTGCGGCAAGGTGTTCCACTGTGCGCCCTGCCACGAACGGATCAGCCCGTCGCCCCATTCATGCGTGGTAGAAATATAGGCCTGCATCTGGACGGCTTTCGACAACGGTCCGAGCGAATTGCCGTCGAAGTAACGAATGCCGGGCGGCAGCACGAACTTCGCGCGCGTAAGTTCGAACGGATCCACGTGCGGTGATGGAAATGCAGCTTGTTCAGCCATGCTCATCACGCCCCCAGCACCGTACGGATCGACCACAGCTCGGGGAAGAAACGGTGTTCCACGACATGCTTGAGCCAGCCTACCCCGGCAGAGCCGCCGGTGCCCGGCTTGAAACCCAGAATGCGCTCGACCGAAACGAAATGCCGCCAACGATACTGCGAGAAGAGATCCGCAATCTCTATCATGGCTTCGCCAAGCAGATAGAGATCGTTGTCCGGCGTGGGATCCGCATACACAGCCAGCCACGCCTTCTCTACGTCGGGATTCAACACGTAGGTCTCCGACCAGTCCCGCTCCAGCGCATTCGCGGGTATCGGGATACCCCGGCGATGAAGCAGCGCGAGAACGTCGTCATAAAGGCTAGGCGAACTTAACGCCTCATGTAGCTGCGGATAGACGTCCGGATTGTTGGCGTGTGCCTGGGCAAGCCGCACAGACTTGTTGCCCAGCACGAATTCGACGTGCCGATACATGTACGACTGCTGCCCCGACGAGATGCCGAGACAGTCGCGGAATTCATTGAATCCGCTCGTCGTGATAGTCGAGAGCACATCCCACGTCTTGACGAGGTACTCGAAGAGCCGCTTGACGCGCGGGGCCAGCGCGAGCGCCCCCGTGACGTCGTCCGCCTTGATGCGCAACTGCATGTTGTACAGCTCATAGTGCAACGCCTTGAACGTCAGCTCCTTACACTGCGTCATCAGGATAAAGACCATCTCGTCATGCCCGTCGCTGCGCATGTGCTGCAGGCTCAGAAGCAGATCGTTGCGGTGATAGTCGATGAAGGGATTGCTCTTTCCCTCGAAGTTCACCATCGGCTCTCCAGCCGTGGTCTTTACCGCCGCCTCACGGCTCTCATCGGTGGAAATACCGATGTCTCTCACCAGCGAGAGTTCAAGCGCCGGATGGCGAACTTCAGGGATGACGCGTTTGCGGGATACAGCCATTACAGGTCTCCGAACAGGTTATCGACAGCTTTACCGAGCTGGGTTGCCGGGTCTGCCAGGTCAAACAGGATGTCAAAGTGATTCCGGCCGGAAACTTCGAGAAGCTCGACCGATACGCCGTATCGCACCAGACGCCGCGCATGCTCAGCGCTCTGCCGCTTGAATTCCGAGGTTTCGTGTTCACCCCAGCAGACAAGAGTCGGTGCGGGATGCCGGACCGGCAGGAACGCGGGGCTCATCGCCTTCGCCTCGGCCAGGTCCAGATTCAGTGGTTTGTTGATGTAAGTACGCGTGAGCGGCCGCAAATCGTAGATGCCGGAAATCAGGATGAATCCGGCGACACGCGGTTGACTCCGCGAGGAGGACCACTCCATGGTCGCGAGCATCGCAGCCAGATGGGCACCGGCCGAACTGCCCGCCAGTATGAGTGTGGCATCCGGAAACTCGCTTGAGATCCTGTGCAATGCCGCCGCACACTGATCGACAATTTGCGCAATGGACGCACTGGGTGCAAGGGTGTAGTTGAGCGCCGCGTACGAGATACCCTGCGCAAGCAGACCTTTAGCGGGAAAACACGAGTCCTCTGCCGCGAGGTCCTGCCAATATCCACCGTGAATAAAGACAACCATCAGGTGACGCCCACGCGCCCTGGCTGCAAAAACGATGGCGTATTCGTCGGCGGATGTCCCATAAGAAAGGCGCTGACTGGGCGTCGTTTCCAGCACACTCGAGCTGCGACTTGCGTATGCCGAAACGATGGCCGGAAAGTCGGGAGCCACCGAACTCGGCGAGTATTCGCGCTCAAGCACTGCGTTCGAAGTTTGTTCACACATCCCGGCCTCCTTGATGGTGAAAATTCTATGCAGCCGCTTAGGGATTGTCTTTTCTTTCTTGCCCTCTCACGCCGGTTTACTTGTCAAAATTTATCTTCGAGAATAGAAGAATTGACAAATATTTCCACCTCAACCTCGACAAAGGGAAAACCCTTGTCTCCACAAGCGATCAAGCGCAGCCATGAAACCCGTAACGCTAACTTCGGCAGACATTCAGATCCTCGGCCATCTGCAGACCGACCCGCGCATGTCGATGGCGGCGCTCGCCGAAGCGACCAACAGTTCCCTATCGCCATGCTGGAGGCGGGTGAAGCGGCTGGAGGAGTCGGGAGTCATTGCGGGTTACAACCTTGAACTCGATCGCAAGGCGCTTGGTCTTGGCATAGACGCATTTGTGTTCGTCAAGATCGCGTCGCACCAGGAAAGGGATGCGGTCGAGTTCGAGGAAGCACTGCAGACGGTCGATCAGGTGCTGTCCTGCTACATCCTTTCAGGCGTAGAGGACTATCTGCTGCGCGTGGTAGCGCCGGACCTCGACAGCTTTGCCCAGTTCAGCCGCAAGAAACTGGCTGCATTGCCGCACGTAAGAGAAGTACGCAGCGCGTTCGTGATGCACACGATTAAAGACACGCACAACCTGCCTTTGCCTTCATAGCTGCCCGAGGATTCCCCTCGGACGGCAGTTTTTAGAATGCATATTGCGGCGTTTATGCCGTGTGTGGCTGTGCCGGGTGAGGATGAGTATCGAGATTGAAGTGGGAGATGAAGCCGGCTTGCGCATCCACGACGCCCCGCGAGGGAGCGCCGGGCCGAGCAATGCGGAAATGGGCGAGCGTGGGTTATGGACCTCGCTTGAATCTGCCTTCACCGCGTTGAGTTTCGGCCACGCAAAGCAAAGCACGCCCGATACGTCAAATCCACTGATTGGCTTTCCACGCCAAACGGGCGGACGCCGCATTGTGATAGCGGCCGAGAATATATCGAATTCCGCCGCGGCATTCTTCCACTGCATTGCCAAAAGACTTGACGCCATCCGGATTCAATTCATATTGCGACGGCAGCAATTGATACAGCCCGCGTGCGCCGGATTTAGGATTGCGCAGATTCACCGCACCGCCCGACTCCTGCGCCATGAGCCACAGCAGATCATTGAATTGAGTCAGCGGCACACCTTCAGTCGACATCGCTTCTCGAAGCGCATTCACGGATGTAGCGGGAATCTTGGTCGGCTTAATCGGGCTCCAGCCGGTTTTCGCTAGTTTTGCTTCGCGGTGATTGTGTGTGTGCTTACTCATAACGGTATTCGCGTAGTTTAATCGTTGAAAAGGGCTGGCTTACAGAACGATTAAATCATACAAGACCTGCGCCGTTATTAAAACGTAATGTGCGCTGCCTGCGGGCACGGCGAACGGCGCGCTGTCTGGACGCACCCTTTCGCGTTGTGCTACCTTACGCGCACTTGCAACGCCCGCTCCACCTTGTTGCCGAGCCTTGGGCACTAATCAGGCACGAGCCGCCTCTACGAAGGCGGCTTTTTTGTAGCGACGGCTAGCCCGCGCGGCGACTGATCGCAATCCGCTTGCCGACATGACAAACGGCTCGTGCTGACGCGGTGCGCCGCGTCGTTGTCAGCGAGCGCCGATCAGCGCCAATTTTGGCCAACCCGCGCCGAGCAAGCCGCGAAGCCTTCATCCTTGTAGCAGCATCGACCATGATCCACGATCCCAACAACGCCGGCTTGCCCGACGACCTTCCGACGTCCTCCAACGAAACAGACGATGTCGCCGCCGCCGCCGACGACTCTGCGCCGCACGGCGAAGCCTTGCATCTTCGGCGCATCCGCAGCTTTGTCACGCGCGCCGGCCGCGTGTCGACCGGTCAGCGCCGCGCGATGGACGAACTCGGCCCGCGCTTCGTCGTTCCGTTCACGCCGCAGCAGCCGGACTGGAACGCCGTATTCGGCCGTGAAGCGCCGCGCGTGCTGGAGATCGGCTTCGGCATGGGCGCGACCACCGCGGAAATCGCCTCGCACCGTCCAACTGACGATTTTCTCGGCGTCGAAGTGCACGAACCGGGCGTCGGCGCATTGTTGAAGTTGATGGGCGAGCAGGCGCTGACCAACATCCGCATCATTCAGCACGACGCCGTGGAAGTGCTCGAGCAGATGATCGCGCCGGACAGTCTCGACGGCGTGCACATCTTCTTTCCCGACCCGTGGCACAAGGCGCGCCATCATAAGCGTCGTCTGATTCAGCCGAAGTTCGTCGCGCTGCTAGCGTCGCGCCTGAAGCCCGGCGCGTATCTGCATTGTGCGACCGACTGGCAGAACTACGCCGAGCAGATGCTTGAGGTACTCAATGCCGAGCCGACGTTGCAAAACACCGTCGACGGCTATGCGCCGCGCCCCGAATATCGTCCGGTGACGAAGTTCGAGCGACGCGGCCTGCGCCTCGGCCACGGTGTGTGGGATCTCGTGTTCCGCAAACGCGACGTCGCATAAACAAAAAGGTCCGCCACCTCAAGTGACGGACCTTTTTTCCGGCCTGCGAAAAGCGGGGAGACTTACTCCGTCCAGCTCAGCGCGCCGCTATAGCCGACTAGCAGGATCAGCAATCCAAAGCCGATGCGATACCACGCGAACGCCGTGAAATCGTGTCCGGCGATGTAGCGAAGCAACCATCGCACACACAGAAAGGCACTGACGAACGCAGCCACGAAGCCGAGCGCGAAAACGCCGAGCGCGTCGACGGACAGCAGATGCCAGTCCTTGTACAACTCGTAGGCAGTCGCGCCGAACATGATCGGGATCGCTAGGAAAAACGAAAACTCAGTGGCCACACGCCGGTCGAGTCCGAACAACATCCCGCCGATGATTGTCGAGCCCGAGCGCGACGTGCCAGGGATCAACGCGAAACATTGAGCGAGGCCGACTTTCAGCGCGTCCATTGCGCTCAGGTCGTCCACGCTGGTCACGCGCGCAACTCTGGCTTGTCCGCCTTCGCGAGCCTGCGCGCGCTGGCGCGCTTCTGCCCACAAGATGACGACGCCGCCCACCACCAGCGCGAACGCCACCGGCACCGGCGAAAACAGCGCAGCCTTGATCGACTTTTCCAGCAGCAGACCGAGCACGACCGCCGGAATGGTCGCGATGATCACGTTCAACGTAAAGCGCCGCGCTTCCGGACGGCTCGGCAGGCCGGTCACCACGCTGCCGATACGGCGGCGAAACTCCCAGCACACCGCGAGAATCGCGCCGAGCTGAATCACGACGTCGAAGGTCTTAGCGTGTTCGTCGGTGAAGTTGAGGAGACTCCCCGCGACGATCAGGTGCCCCGTACTCGACACCGGCAAAAATTCCGTCAAGCCTTCTACGACGCCCAGAATCAACGCCTTGCAAGCCAATAACCAGTCCATCCGTGCCCCTCATCGTTTTCGTTTGTCGGCCCTGCCGGCCACGCGCAACGTCATTTCTCGACGATTTGCACGCGTATACCGTTTGTAAGGATGGTGATTGTACCGGGTTCGTAATTAACTCCGGCAAATTGAAGTTGTTCCGGCTTGAATGTGTAGATCGGGTAATTGCTCAGCAACTGCGTGGCGAGCACGGCGGCGGCGGCGTTGATCTGTTGCGTATAAGCCTGCGCGTCGCCGCTCACGCTGACGTTGTCGACGTTGGGCGATTTCAGCACGACGGATTTGCTCGCGGCGTCGTACGCAAGTTCGCTCGACAACGTGAAGACGCCGTCGACCGGCTGCGGCATGAACGGGCTCGCGAGGTGCGCATCGAGCTTCACCGAAACACGGTTCGCCTCGGGCAGCAAGCCGACCACCGGATGGCTCAGCGCGACGTCAAATACTTGTGAGACAGTGCGTTGATACGGGAACTTGCGCTGCACGGCGTCCTGCACTTGCTGCTGCGAGAACGTGTAGTGCGACGGAATGAACGGAAAGATCGACGCGGCGCAGGCCGTGAGCGAGACAACGCCAAGCGTGCCGGCACCGGCCAGCGCTGCGAGTAGAAAACGGCGCCTGGTGGGCGCGACAAGTCCAGTCATACACAATCTCCGATCAACCACAGTTGAGAGCCTGCCTCGGTCCAGGTACTTGCTTTATCCGACTTCCGGCCGGGTCTGCGCTTCGAGGAGCGTGAGCCATGCAAGCGCGCTTCCTCTGTCCGGCCCGCACATTTCCAGCTGCGGCTGCAGCCCCGAGCAACATGCCGGCCGCTCGGGCCGGCCGAAGATCGCGCATCGCAAGTCTTCGCCTAGTTGCACGCAGCGCACGCCCGCCGGCTTGCCGTTCGGCATGCCCGGAATCGGACTCGAAATCGACGGCGCGATACAACACGCGCCGCAATCGGGGCGGCACGCATGATCTGCCACATCAAACGGAGAGTCGCGGTTCGTCACGCGATCGCGCACATCACTCACTACACATTGTCCTTAAATCGAAGAGCGGCGTATCGCCACCCGACCCGCATTGTGCCACTGCGTCGCGTGCGACCTTTTTACACAATCCGGCGCGAGACCGCTCACGTAAACTCGACTGACCCTCAAGGCCACGCTCGTGAGGCGCCGCGAGTTCCGTTCATCAATGCGGGAAACAGCGGAGTTCCCGCCTCTTTGCCGGTGGCCATCACAACGAGCCCTTCATGACCACCGCCAATTCGCTGTTTCGCCCGGATCTGCTCGCCAAGTACAGCGCGAACGGCCCGCGCTATACGTCCTATCCCACTGCCCTTCAGTTCCGCGACAACTTCTCCGTTGCCGACTATTTACGCGCCGCAGCGGACCCCGGCGCATCGGCCGCGGACCTCTCGCTGTACTTCCATATTCCGTTCTGCGACACAGTTTGCTTCTACTGCGGCTGCAACAAGATCGCGACGAAAAACCGCGCGCGCGCCCACCCCTACCTCGAACAGCTGAAGCGCGAAATGGCCTTGCAGGCAGCGTGTTTCGATACGCGCCGACCAGTATCGCAATTGCATCTGGGCGGCGGCACGCCCACGTTCATGTCGAACGATGAACTGGCCGAGTTGATGAGCGCGGCCCGCGAGCACTTCACCTTGCTGCCCGACGACGAAGCCGAATATTCGATCGAAGTCGATCCGCGCGAGGCTTCGCCAGAGACCATCGCGCATCTACGCAAGCTCGGCTTCAATCGCCTGAGTCTCGGCGTGCAGGACTTCGATCCGCTCGTGCAGCGCGCCATCAACCGCATTCAGCCGCTCGATATGACCGCCTCTGTCATGCAGGCCGCGAGGCATACAGGCTTTCATTCGATCGGCGTCGATCTGATCTACGGGCTGCCGCATCAAACGGTGGAAAGCTTCACTCGCACGCTCGATACGATGATCGAACTCGCACCTGATCGCCTCTCCGTGTTCGCGTATGCGCATATGCCGCAGCTCTTTAAAATGCAACGTCAGATGGACTCGGCCACGCTGCCCCAGCCTGCAATGCGGCTCGCTATTTTGCAACGGGTAGTCGAGCGTCTGACAGCGGCGGGCTACGTCTACATCGGCATGGATCACTTCGCGCTGCCCACCGAAGAACTGGCGCGCGCGCAGGCACAGCGAACCTTGCACCGCAACTTCCAGGGCTACAGCACGCGTGCCGAATGCGACCTGATCGGCTTCGGCGCGTCGTCGATCGGCAAGGTCGGCGACGTCTACGCGCAGAACGCGAAAGACCTGCCCGCGTATGGCGCGGCGATCAGCGCCGGCAAACTGGCAATTGCACGCGGTGTCCGCCTCACCGCCGACGACCGTCTACGCCGCGACATCATCACCCAGTTGATGTGCAATCTGGAATTGCGGTTCGACGAATTCGAAGCGATGTACGGCATCCGCTTCGCCGATACGTTCGAGCCCGAACTCGACCGCTTGCGCGGCTTCGAGCAGGATGGCCTCTTGTCGCTGACCGAGCGCAAGCTGGAAGTGCAGACGGCCGGGCGCATGCTCGTGCGCAACATCGCAATGGTGTTCGACCGCTATCTCGGCCAACAGACGCTCGAACGTTTCTCGCGCACTGTTTGACGGCATGGCGGGCGGCGGCTGCAACCGGCTTGCCCGTCGTCGAATTTTCGGCCATAATCTGCGTCTTCGCCACGCGCCAGTATCTCGCGCGTGCGCTGCAAGACCTGCCCAGGTGGTGAAATTGGTAGACGCAGGGGACTCAAAATCCCCCGCCGCAAGGCGTGCCGGTTCGATTCCGGCCCTGGGCACCAAACATTGTCGTAGTCAGCACGAAATCAGCGACAAATCAGCCGCAAGATGTATCGCAAACCCGCGCAAGCCAAACGCTTCGCGGGTTTTTGCTTTTCGGCGAGCACGGCTCTCGCCGTGCTCGCCTCATCCTCCTAGCGTCCCACCACCCGCGCGGCAACATGCGCCGCCGCGCGGCGACGCTTGAACGCATAACCCGCCCACATCACCACGAGCCAAACCGGCACGAGCAGCACCGACACCGACAGGCCAGGGGTCATCGCGAGAATCACGAGGATCAGCGCCATGAACGCGAGGCAGATCCAGTTGCTGACGGGAAACCAGAACGACTTGAAGACCAGTGTCTCGCCCGCTGCGACCATCGCCCGGCGCGACTTCAGATGCGTGAGGCTGATCAGCGCCCAGTTCAGCACGAGTGCAGCGACGACGAGCGCCATCAGCAAGCCGAGCGCCTCGGCGGGAATCAGATAGTTGACGATCACGCAGGTGAACGTGGCCAGCGCCGATAAGCCGATCGCCATATACGGCACACCGCGCCGGTCGACCTTCATCAGTGCGCGCGGCGCATTGCCCTGTTCCGCGAGACCGTACAGCATGCGGCTATTCGCATAGACGCCGCTGTTGTACACGGACAGCGCCGCGGTCAGCACCACGACGTTCAGCACGTTGGCGGTCAGCGTCGAACCGATCTGCGAAAAGATCATCACGAACGGACTGCCGCCGGCCGCGACTTCGTTCCACGGATACAGCGACAGCAGCACCGCGAGCGAGCAGATATAAAAAATCAGGATCCGGTAGATGACCTGATTCACGGCCTTCGGAATGCTCTTTTGCGGCTCGTCAGCTTCCGCCGCGGTGATGCCGATCAGCTCCAGTCCGCCGAACGAAAACATGATGACCGCGAGCATCGTGAAGAGTCCGTGGAACCCGTGCGGGAAAAATCCGCCGTGACTCCAGAGATTGCTGATCGACGCCTGCGGCCCGCCATGCCCGCTGACGAGCAGATAGCCGCCGAACAGGATCATGCCGATGACCGCCACGACCTTGATGATCGCGAACCAGAATTCCGTCTCGCCGTACGCCTTGACGTTCGCGAGGTTGATCGCGTTGATGCCCGCGAAGCACACCAGCGCCGACACCCACGTCGGCACACCGGGCCACCAGTAATGAACGTATGTGCCGACCGCCGTCAATTCGGCCATGCTGACAAGCACGTACAGCACCCAGTAGTTCCAGCCAGACAGAAAGCCGGGAAAGTCGCCCCAATACTTGTACGCGAAATGGCTGAACGAGCCGGCCACGGGTTCCTGCGCGACCATTTCGCCCAACTGCCGCATGATCATGAACGCGATGACACCGCCAATTGCATAGCCGAGAATCATCGAAGGGCCCGCGGCCTGCAGTACGCTTGCCGAGCCGAGAAAGAGTCCCGTGCCGATCGCGCCGCCCAATGCGATGAGCTGGATGTGGCGGTTCTTCAGCCCGCGCTTCAAGCCGTCTTGCTGTAGTGCATTGTCCAAATTGCGCCCCAGTGTATGGATTTCGATCGCCCGACCGGACTTGTGGTCCGCCCCGGCAGAACCGAAAATTTTACCTCGGACGATATTGCCCAAATACTGGTACCAACCCGCGCTTTGTTTCGCCCCGCACCGGCACGGGAGGATAGCGGTTGTCACTGCCGCGCCGCTTCTGTATGTTGCCGTAGTCGGGTTCGATGCCTCAGGAGATGCAACATGTCGCCCAAACACCTGTTTTGCGCCGCCGTCCTTTGTCTCGGTTTCGAAAGCCTCGGCGTCTTTGCGCAAAACGTCGCACAGAACACGGCGCCTGCGGCACCGGCCGCGGAGCGCACGCCCGAACCCGCCCAGTCCGCCGAGCCGGTTGCTCCGCCGGCAGCCGAAGCCAGCCCATCTACGGTGCCTTCCGCCGCCTCCGGGGCGCCAGCTACAGCCTCGGCCGCCAAGCCCGCCATCGCGACGATGACAGGGCCGGTGCGCAATGTCGTGCTGGTTCACGGTGCGTTCGTCGACGGCTCGAGCTGGAACGGCGTCGTCGCGAAATTGCAGCAGAAGGGCTACCACGTGAGTTCGGTGCAAAACCCGCTGACCTCGCTCGCCGACGACGTCGCCGCGACACGTCGCGTGCTTGCTCGCCAGGAAGGCCCGACGATGCTCGTCGGCCACTCATGGGGCGGCGTCGTGATTACCGAAGCGGGGGCGAATGCGCCGAACGTCGCGGGGCTCGTGTACATCGCGGCAATCGCGCCCGATCTGCACGAGTCGACAATGGACCTGCTGAAGCGCGGTGCGCCCATGCCCTCGGGTCAGAACATCATCAAGGACGCGAGCGGTTTTCTGTGGTTGGACCGCAGTAAATACCACGCTGACTTCGCCGCCGACGTCCCCGAAAATCTGACGCGTGTGTTGTCGGCCGCGCAAGTACCGATCGCCGCCAAGGCTTTCGGCGAAACCGTGAGCCAGGTCGCGTGGAAAGAGAAGCCGTCGTGGTACGTGGTGACGACAAAAGACCGCGCAGTGTCGCCGGACGTCGAAAGATTCATGGCGGAGCGGATGGGCGCGAAGATCGTGCCGATGGCGTCGAGCCATCTCGCGCCGGTGTCGCATGCGGGCGCGATTGCCGACGTGATAGACCGTGCCGCGCGCGAATTGAGCAGGCAGCAGTAGTACAGCCGTTCAATGACTCGCGGCGCGTCCTGCAACACAAACGCAGAACGCAAACGCTAGCGCAGCATGAACGACATCGCGGATAAACAGTTGAGCATGCGCACCGCATGTTCAGCCGACTCCGCGCCAAAGCGCAACGTGACGGCATCGACACGCGTGATAGTCGGCCACTGGCAAAACAGATCGGCTAGCGCGCTTGTCTGCACGCGCAATTCGCACTCGACAGGCTTGGCCGCGCCGCGCGTAGCTTGCGAAGGGTGACCGTTGGCGAGATGCTGCTGCACCACCTCGCGTGCAGCGCTTTCGATAGCTGCGCGAGCGCTGGCCGGCGACTGCGTGACGCCGCTCGCGTGTCCGGTCGCACTCTTCGTCACGACAAAGCGCGCGCCTGGAAAGCGCGGCGCGGTTTCGTCGGCGAAAACGTCGTCGCCGGATAAAAGCGCTACCTGTGCGCCATATTCTTCCGCCAGCGCGCCGTAGAGCCCCGCCTCGCCCACCTCTTCCCCGTTCAACGACACGCGTGCAAACGCGAAACTGTTGATGGTGTGCGCGAGGATGCCGCGCGTTTGCGACATTGCGTGATACCCGATCATGAAGACCAGCGCGGCGCCATATTCCAGACCAGCCATCATGCCGAGCGTGCGCGGCTTGCCGAGCACCACCTGAGCTCGCGGGTCGAGCAGGTCGGGCAGCAGATTGCGGAACCCGCCGTGCGAATCGTTGACCCACACTTGAGTCGCGCCGCCGGCGAACGCACCTTCAATCGCCGCGTTCGCTTCGAGCGTCATCCAGCGGCGCGCAGCTTCGTATTCGCCGTTGCCCGCGCGCGTTTGTTCGGGATGAAACACGCCGGCAATCCCTTCGATGTCGGCGGAAATAAGGACTTTCATCAGGACTTTCTTTTCAGTAAATGCGCGAGGTCGGGAGCGCTCTCGCCCAGTGATAAGCGTCGATGCCCATCGCGGCCGGTCACGGACTCCGCGCTCCACAACGCATCGAGAATCGCCTGTTCGACACTGTCGGCGCAGGCGCGAAAGAACGGGTCCATGTGTTGATCGGCGAGCAGAGGCGGGAGCACGATGAATTCGGCGATATGCGGCACCGTATAAGCCGTTGAAAAAGCGAGCGCAATATCGCCGCTACCGTGACCATAGACGGAACCCGTGCGCGCAAGGCCCGCGGCCGCGCGCAACGAAAGGCGCTTGAGTTGACGCGCGTCGAGCGGTGCATCGGTTGCGACGATCATGATGATCGAGCCTTGCTCGGGCTTCGCGACGTCCGCACGTTTGCCAGCCGATTCCGCCTTCTCTGTTGCCGCACGCCCGGCAAGAATTCGCCCGAGCGGAGTACCGTCGACAATCAGCATCGGCAAACGGCCGAAGTTGGCGAGCACGAGCGCGCCCACTGTGTATTCACGTTGACCGATCCGCACCACACGCGAAGCGTTGCCAATGCCGCCCTTCAGATCGAAGCACGACATGCCGCGCCCCGCTCCGACCGACCCGCTCGCAACGTTCGTACTCGCCGCGTCGTATGCCTGATTGCAGTGCTGCTCGCCGATGGCTAACGCCTGGATATCGTTCAGGTATCCGTCGTTGCATTCGAACACCAGCGGATTGACGGTCGGCCAGTCGCGGCCGATGCCTGGATTGGCGCGTATGGCCGCGCGAATCTGCGCCTGCGCCACAGCACCCACGCCGAAAGTATTGGTCAGCGCGATAGGCGTTTCGAGCGTGCCCAGTTCGTCGACCTGCACGAGGCCCACGCTCTTGCCAAAGCCGTTGATCACCGACGACGCCGCCGGCACCTTGTCGAGAAACGGATCACCCGCATGCGGACGAATCACGGTCACGCCGGTTTGTAGCGCGCCTTCATCGAGCGTGCAGTGTCCGACGCTCACGCCATGCACGTCGGCAATCGTGCCCAGCGGGCCGCACTGCAACTCGCCGATATGCGGCACATCCGGCAAACCGTGCAAACCCGGCAACTGCGTCGAACTCATGGGCGATCGAGCTTCGGGTCGAGCGCATCGCGCAAGCCGTCGCCCAGCAGATTGAACGCGAGCACGGTCAGGAAGATCGCGAGACTCGGAAACAGCGCGATATGCGGAGCCGTGACCATATCCGCGCGTGCTTCGTTGAGCATTGCGCCCCACTCGGGCGTTGGCGGTTGAGCGCCCAGCCCGAGAAACGACAGACTAGCGGCGGTGATGATCGAGGTGCCGATACGCATCGTGAAGTACACGACCACCGACGAGATCGTGCCCGGCAAGATATGACGCACGATAATGGTCCAATCCGATGCGCCAATGCTACGCGCCGCTTCGATGTACGTTAGCTGCTTGAGCATCAGCGTATTGCCGCGCACGAGCCGCGCGAAGGCTGGAATGCTGAAGATCGCCACCGCACAGATCACGTTGATCATGCCGTTGCCGAGAATCGCGACCACGCCGATTGCAAGCAGAATGCCGGGAAAAGCGAACAGCACGTCGGCCACGCGCATGGTGATGCGATCCCACCAGCCTTCGTAGTAGCCTGCGAGCAGCCCGAAGAAAGTGCCGATCACCGCGCCGATGGCTACAGACAAAAAGCCGGCTTCGAGTGAAATGCGTGAGCCCGCAAGAATACGGCTGAAAATATCGCGGCCCAATGAATCGACGCCGAACCAGTGCGCGGCTGAAGGCCCCGCATTCAACGCGTCGTAGTCGAAGAAATTCTCAGGGTCGTAGGGCACGATATGCGGCGCGGCAATCGCGATCACGACCAGCAGCAACACGAAAATGCCCGCGGCGAGCGCGACGTGCTGCTTGCGAAACTTGCGCCAGAACTCGCTCCATGGCGTGCGGATCGCGCGCTCAGCGCCGGAAGGTTTGGCCGCATCGGGCCCGGTGGCTGTCGTGCTCATGCAGGCCTCACTTGAAACGGATGGTCGGATTGATCACGGCGTACAGCACGTCGACGACCAGATTGATGATGATGAATTCGAGCGAGAACAGCAGCACCTCGGCCTGAATCACCGGATAGTCGCGCATCGACACCGCATCCACCAGCAAGCGCCCGAGGCCCGGCCAGTTGAAGACGACCTCGACCACGATGGAGCCGCCGAGCAGAAAGCCGAATTGCAGACCCATCATCGTGACGACGGGGATCATTGCGTTACGCAGACAGTGTTTGACGATCACGAGCCGCTCGGGCACGCCCTTCGCGCGCGCGGTGCGCACGAAGTCCTCGTTCATCACTTCGACGAACGATGCGCGCGTGAAGCGCGCCATCACCGCCGCGACAGCCGCACCAAGGGTGAGCGAAGGCAGTATGTAGCTCTGCCACGAGCCGTCGCCGACAATGGGCAGCCAGCCGAGCTTCACCGAGAAAATCTCCATCAGCAGCATGCCGAGTGCAAATGCGGGAAAGGAAATACCCGACACCGCGAGCGTCATGCCGAGCCGGTCAGGCCAGCGGTTACGCCACACCGCCGACACGATGCCGATGCCCATGCCCATCACGACCGCCCACACCATGCTTGCGAGCGTGAGCAGCAGCGTCGGCATGAAACGCTCGCCGATCTCCTGGCTAACGGGCCGCTTGCTGCGCGTGGACGTGCCGAAATCGCCGTGCGCGATCTTCACGAAGAAGTGCGCGAACTGCTGCGGCATCGGCTTGTCGAGTCCGAGGTCGGCGCGCACCAGTGCGACGGTCGCTTCGTCGGCATCGGGACCGGCGGCGAGCCGCGCCGGATCGCCCGGCAACAGATGCACGAACAGAAAGACCAGCACCGCGACGATAAAGAGCGTCGGCAGCAGGCCAAAGAGACGTTTGACGAGGAAGTTCAGCATTGAAGCTCAATCCGGCAATGAAGCGGGCAACGAGGTGTCATGTAGGGCAGCGATACGGCGCGCGACGCTGCATGTCCTGATGCAACATGCAGCGCCGCACGGTCAACTCATCACTTGACCGCGATCTCGTCGAAATTGAACGAGCCGTCCGGCGCGACATAAGCACCCGACAGACGCTTGCTGCGCGCATACACGACCTTTTCCTTGACGAGGAAAATCCACGGCGCGTCGGCCCAGATGCGTTTTTGCGCGTCCGTGTAAAGCGCGGCCTTCTGCGTGCGATCCGTGGTTTCGAGCGCCTGCTTCAGGTCGCCGTCGACCGTATCGTTCTTGTAGTAAGCGGTATTGACCATCTTCGGCGGGAACGAGACCGACGCGAGCAGCGGCGTGATCGCCCAGTCGGCTTCGCCTGTGGACGACGACCAGCCGGCGTAGTACATGCGCACCGGCGCGGTCGCCGCGTCTTGGGCGCTTTCTACCTTGGCGACGCGCTGGCCGGCTTCGAGCGCCTCGACCTGCGCCTTGATGCCGACTTGCGCCAGTTGCTGCTGCACGAACTGGATGACCTTCTGCGCGGTCGAGTAGTTATACGCAGACCACAGCGTGGTTTCGAAACCGTTCGGGTAACCCGCTTCCTTCAGCAACGCGCGAGCCTTCGCGGGATCGTACGGCCAGGGCCCGAGCTTCACCGCGTAGTCCACGCCTTGCGGCACGACGCCGTCGGCAGGCGTTGCATATCCGGCGAACACGACCTTGGTCAGCGCCTCCTTGTTGACCGCGTAGTTCAGCGCCTCGCGCACCTTCGGATTGTCGAACGGCTTCTGATTCATGTTCAGGCTGATGTAGCGCTGAATGATCGACGGCGACGCGATCAGATCGACCTTCGGGCTCGACTGCAATTGCGCGGCCTGCTCGAACGGCACCTGAAACGCGAAGTCGGCTTCGCCCGTGCGCATCAGCGCGGCGCGCGTGTTGTTGTCGACCACCGGCTTCCAGTCGATCGCATCGACCTTCGGATAGCCCTTCTTCCAGTAGCCGCCGAACTTCTTCACCGTCAGGTCCCCTGCCGGGTCCCACTTCACGAATTCGAACGGGCCCGTGCCGACCGGATGGAACGCAATGTCCTTGCCGTACTTCTTCAGCGCGTCCGGCGAAATCATCACCGCCGACGGATGCGCAAGCACGTTGACGAAGGCCGAGAACGGCGCCTTCAGCGTGATCTTCACCGTGTACGGATCGACCACTTCCGTCTTCTCGATGCGGTTGAACATGTTGTAACGCTTCAGCTTGTTCGCCGGATCCGTCACGCGGTCGAAGTTAGCCTTGACTGCGGCGGCATTGAAGTCGGTACCGTCCTGGAACTTCACGCCGTGGCGCAGCTTGAAGGTGTAGACGCGCGCGTCCGGGCTCGCTTCGTAGCTATCGGCGAGCACGTTGACGAGCTTCATGTCCTTGTCGAAGCCGAAGAGCCCCTGGTAGAACGACTTCGCTACGGCTTGCGACAGCGTGTCGTTCGCATCGTACGGATCGAGCGTGGTGAAGGTCGAGGCGACGGCCATCACCGCGGTGGTTTCGGCGTGCGCCATATTGCCCGCGAGCATCGCGAACATTACCGCGCCGCCGCTGATCAGCGCGCGCAAACGGAACGTGGAAGACGGGACCGGCAGGTTCATGAGTGTGCTCCAGGCTGCGAAAATGAAATGGTTTAAGTTGCTGCGAGACGATTTGCTTTAAGTTGCTTTAGGTTGCTTTACGTTGTTTTAGGTTGCTGCATCGGGTTTTTTGTCCGGCTTGTTGTCCGGCTTTGTTGCCGTTCAATACGCGCCGCCGACGCGATGTTGTGCGACGAAGTGCCCCGGCCCCACGGCGACGAGCGGCGCCACGGCCGGTTCATCGTTCAATGAGCGGATCGGGCTCGGGATTTCATCGGCGGCGAGCATCCGTTTCGCGTGACGTCGCGCGGGATCGGCAACCGGCACCGCGCCCATCAGCTTTCTCGTGTACGGATGCTGCGGCGCTTCGAACACTGCGCGGCGCGGACCGATCTCGACGATCTGGCCGAGGTACATCACTGCAACGCGATGACTGACGCGCTCCACCACCGCCATATCGTGCGAGATGAACAGATACGCGACGCCGAGCTCGCGCTGCAGATCGAGCATCAGATTGACGATCTGCGCCTGCACGGATACGTCGAGAGCAGAAACGGATTCGTCGGCAATCACGACTTTCGGATTCAACGCGAGCGCGCGCGCAATCGCGATGCGTTGCCGCTGGCCGCCGGAAAATTCATGCGGGTAACGGCGCGCGGCTTCGGGCGGCAAGCCCACTTTTTCGAGCAGCCACGCGACCCGCGCCTGCGCCTCGGCGCCTTGCGCGACGCCGTGCACGAGGAGCGGCTCCATGATCGAGAAGCCAACCGTCAGCCGCGGGTTAAGCGACGCAAACGGGTCCTGAAAAATAAACTGGATATCGCGACGCAGCGCCTGCAACGCAGGTCCTGTGAGCGAGCTGATTTCCTTGCCGTCGAACTCGATCGAACCGCTCTGACTTTCCACGAGCCGCAACAGCGAGCGGCCCGTGGTCGACTTGCCGCAGCCCGACTCGCCGACTAGCGCGAGTGTTTCACCGGGCCGCAGATCGAAACTGACTTTTTCGACTGCATGCACGCGGCCCGTCAGGCGGCCAAAAAGGCCCGTCCTGACCGGAAAGCGCGTGACCAGATCGCGCACGCGCAGAATCGGCGGCGTGCTTTCGTCGACATGCGGTTGCGCTTCCTTCGCGACGGCGGCTGCCGGGCGCACGGGTTCATCGGCACCGCTCGCGCCCGCCTGCTCGACCGTCAGGATCGGAAATTTCGCGGGTTGATCGGTACCTTGCATTGCGCCCAAGCGCGGCACGGCGGCGAGCAGCGCCTTCGTATAAGGATGCGACGGCGCCGCGAAGAGCGCGTCCGACACACCCTCTTCCACCTTCTCGCCGCGATACATCACCAGCACGCGGTCCGCCACTTCGGCGACCACGCCCATGTCGTGCGTGATGAAGATCACGCCCATGTTCATCTCGTCCTGCAAGCCGCGAATCAGTTGCAGGATCTGCGCCTGAATGGTCACGTCGAGCGCGGTGGTCGGTTCGTCCGCGATCAGCAACGCGGGCTTGCACGACAGCGCCATCGCGATCATTACGCGCTGGCGCATTCCGCCCGACAGTTGATGCGGAAACCGCGCCGCCACCCGCCGCGCCTCGGGAATGCGCACGAGTTCGAGCAGACGCAGCGTTTCCGCGAACGCCGCCGAGCGGCTCTTGCCCTGATGCAGCGAGATCGCCTCACTGATCTGGTCGCCCACCGTGAAGACTGGGTTGAGCGAGGTCATCGGCTCCTGAAAAATCATCGCGATGTCGGCGCCGCGAATCGAGCGCATCGTGCCGGACGACGCTTTTGCGAGGTCGAGCACGCTGCCGTCGCGGCGCCGGAATGCGATGCTGCCGCCGGCAAGGCGCCCACCGCCATGCTCGATCAGCCGCATCAACGCGAGCGATGTCACTGATTTGCCTGAACCCGATTCGCCCACTATCGCCAACGTCTCGCCGCGCTCGACCGTCAGCGACAGATTGCGCACCGCGTTGAAGGTGGTCTCGCCGCTGCGAAACGCGACCGACAGGTTGTCGACTGCGAGCACGCGTTGCGTCGGCAGGTTTTCGGTAAGCGGGCTGGCGGTGTGCGATGAAGTCGGCACAATGATTCCTTTGAATTCGAACGCGCTAGCGGTCTTCAGCAATGTTCAGGGTAGCGAACTAACGGTAGATGGCCGTCGTCGGCGACTCGCCAAGACGCGCGAAACCGCGGTACATACCCTCGGTATTGAACGGCAACGCGATATTGCCGAGTGCGTCGACGGCGATCAGGCCGCCGCGGCCGTCGATCTTCGGCAGGCGGTTCATCACGACGTCGTGCGCGGCTTCCTGCAACGACACGTTGCGGTAGGCCATTTGCGCGGCGACGTCGTAAGCCGCGACCATGCGCATGAACATTTCGCCCGAGCCGGTGGTCGAGACCGCGCAGGTTGCGTCGTCCGCATAGCAGCCCGCGCCGATCAGCGGCGTATCGCCCACGCGCCCCACCTGCTTGTTGGTGACGCCGCCCGTCGACGTCGCCGCCGCAACGTGGCCGTGCCTGTCGAGTGCGACCGCGCCGACAGTGCCGAACTTGCGATTCGGATCGATCGGCTCGTGCGGCATGGGATCGCTGTTGTCTGTAGCCGACGGCGACGCGGCGAGCGTCGCGCCGTCGTGATCGAGCACTGCGCGCTGCTGATCGCGTGCGAGCAGCCATTGACGATGACGCGCCTCGGTATCGAAGTACTGCGGTTCGACGAATTCGAGTCCCTGCGCGGCCGCGAAACTTTCCGCGCCTTCGCCGGTGAAGAGCACATGTTCGCTGCACTCCAGCACGCGGCGCGCCGCCAGAACCGGATTGCGCACGCGCTTCACGCAGCAGATCGCACCGGCCTCGAGCGTGCTGCCGTCCATGATCGCCGCGTCGAGTTCATGCGTACCCGCTGCCGTGTAGACCGCACCCCGGCCCGCGTTGAATAGCGGGCAGTCTTCGAGCAACCGCACGGCCTCGCTGACTGCGTCGAGTGCGCTGCCGCCGTCTGCAAGCACGCGTTGGCCGGCGGCGAGCACCGCGTGCAGAGCGGCGTGGTATTCGGCTTCGGCACTGGCCGACAGCGACGCGCGCAGGATCGTGCCCGCGCCGCCATGAATGGCAATGACTGCGTTGTCGTTCATCGTTTGAGTTTGGATTTTGCCTGGGTGGTGCGAGGGTTCGGTACTGCGCCTACGGACGTACGCACAGTGCGCGCCGGTTCGCGCACGGCTTCACCCGCCCCGCTCGCGGATGCGGACAGCGGATCGGTGAGCCATGGCAATACGAACTCGGTAACGTCGGCGGCTGCCTTCACCGAGCGCTTCGCCCGATAAGCGACCGCGTCGCATAGCGCTTCGATCACAGCAAGAACAGCGGCATCCGCGTTCGCCGCGAGGCGGCGTTCAGAGCGCACGTATAACGAGAGATCGGCGAATTGCGCGAGCGGCGAGCGCGGTCCGTCGGTCAGCGCCAGCACGCGCGCGCCGCGAGTTACCGCACGGCGCGCGAGTTCGATGGTGTCGTCGACATAACGCGGGAACGCGATGCCGATCACGAGATCGCCCTTGCCGCAGTTGAACAGGCGCCGCGCCGCATGCGACGGTCCGCCGATGAACGCGAGCGATTGCACGTTGTCGTGATACGCCATCAGGCCGTGCTCCATCAGCCCGGCCAGGAACGCGCTCGTTCCTGCGCCGAGCACGAACACACGCCGCGCGGCGAGGATCGCTTCGACCGCGGCCTCGGCGGCGGCGCTGTCGATCGCCGTGCGGGTCAGGTGCAGGTTGTTGGCCGCCTGTTCGAGCGACGCGTCGACCACGTCGTCGCCCGCAGCGAGCGACTCCTGCGCGCTACGCAGACGTTCGACCGGCGCGAGCGTCGCCTCGAAGCCGCGCACGAGCGCCTCACGAAACTGCGGATAGCCGTCGAAACCGAGTGCGCGGGCAAAGCGATTCGCGGTCGCCACCGACGCGCCGACCACGCTCGCCAGTTCGTCGATTCGCATGGTGGCCGCGCGAAACAGATTGGCCAGTACGTACTCGCCCATGCGCCGATGAATCGGCGTGAGCGAAGGCATGGCCGCCTCGATGCGCGCAGCGATGGCCTGCTCGGCCGGATTGGATGCAACGGACGGTTGATGAATCATGCGAGCGAAGCGGCGTGTCAGCGCGGCAGTGCGTAGAGGGTGTAAGCAAATTGGATGAAAGTATATTTACATGGAATTGGTCCGAGAAAAAATTCATTTTCATTTTTTGGGGGTTTGCCCTGGCGCTCGTCGTGCAATGAAGTTGATCTTCAGCAAGCCGTGACGCGTTCCTCTGGAATGCGCGCGAGCCGCGCCGCAGGTGACATCGCGATGATCGACGCCTGCACGAAAAAGGCCGCTGCGGCGGCGATCAGGCAGGCGTCCATGTTCCAGCGCGCGCTGATCGCCGCGCCGAGCAATGCGCCTGCCGGCCGCGCGCCATAGGTCGCCGTGCTGTTCAGCGCGGAGACGCGGCCCATCATCCGTTGCGGCGTGATGGCCTGGCGCAGCGTGGTCGACCCGACCACCCACAGGATCGGTCCGGCGCCGAGCAGAAAGAAACTGAGCAGCGCAAGCCAGAACGACGGCGCGACGAGCGTCCCCACCATCACGAGCGACGCGAGCAGCCCGCACGACGGCCCGATCAGGAGCACACGGCCGAACGTGAGGCGTCGCGCGACGGCGGGTGCGGCCAACGCACCGCACACCATGCCGACGCCATACGCACCCAGCGTGATGCCTACCGCCGAGGCGCTCAGTCCCAGACGATGCACTGCGTACGGCACATACACCGCTTGCAGCACGAAGAAGCCGAGGTTGAAAAAGACGGCGGTCGCGAGCATGGGAAGCAGCAGTGAATCGCGCAATACGAAGCGCGTACCCTCGCGCAACTCCAGCATGAAGTGACGCGCAGGCGTCGCCGCGCGCGACGGTTCGCGCAGTCCCGCGAGCAAGCCCACCGCGAGCGCGGACAATGCGGCCGCGCAGCCGTATGCCCATCCAGCGCCGATCCAGCCGACCAGCAGGCCGCCCAGCGCCGGCCCAGCCGAATACGCGACACTGCGCGCAAGTTCCAGACGGCCGTTCGCGCTGGCGTACGCTTCGCGCGAGACTAGCGACGGCACGAGCGAAGGCGCGGCGACGTTGTAGGCCACTGTGCCAGTCGCGGCCACGAAGCCGAGCGCGGCGAGCAACGGCAGGCTGAGCGCATGGGTCATCAGCAGCAGAAGCACGCAGAGCATTGCTACGACACGCACGCTTTCGGCGAGCGCCATCAACGTGCGGCGCGAGCGGCGGTCGGCCCATACGCCGAGCGGGATCGACAGCAGCAGGAAAGGCAATGTCTGCGCTGTCTGCAGAAGTCCCGTGCCGCGTGCGTCGGCTCCGAGCGCGAACACGGCGACGAGCGGCGCGGCGGCGAGGCTGATCTGCTCGGCGGATTGCGCGACGAGGTTAGACCACGCGAGCCGCTGGAAAGCGGCCGGCAAACGGACACGGGTTGAAGACGGCGAGGCGTGCATCGATGGCTCCGGCAACGAAACAGGAGCGACCATCGTGGCCGCGAACGCACCGCGGGACGCCCCGCTTCTTGCGGTGTTATTCTTCGCTCGCCATGAATCTCGAAAGCATTCTCTTCACCCAGGGCTTCGGCTCGCGCCGCCAATGCCGCGCGTTGATAAACGACGCTCGCGTGAGCATCGGCGGAACGCTGTGCACCGACGCCGACGCCGATTTCCCGACTGACGATGCGTCGTTCTGCTTCAGCGTCGACGGCGTGGTCTGGCCGTACCGGGAGCGCGCGTATCTGCTGCTCAACAAGCCGGCCGGCTACGAGTGCTCGCGCGATCCCCAGCATCATCTGAGCGTATTCAGTCTGCTGCCGCCGCAGTTCGCCGAGCGGGGCGTGCAATGCGTCGGCCGGCTCGACCAGGACACCACCGGCTTGCTGCTGCTCTCCGACGACGGCAAGTTCGTCCACATGTTCACGTCGCCCAAACGCAAAGTCCCGAAGGTGTATGTCGCGACAACCCGTCATGCGATCGACGACGCGCAGTTGAGCGCGCTGCGCAATGGCGTGTTATTGCACGGCGAGTCGAAGCCGGTCGCGGCGGTCGCGGCCGATGCACGCGGCGAGCACACGCTGGCGCTCACCGTGATGGAAGGCAAGTATCACCAGGTCAAGCGGATGATCGCGGCGGCCGGCAACCGTTGCGAAGCGCTGCATCGCGAGAGCGTCGGCGGACTCGCTTTGCCCGCGAGCCTCGCGCCGGGCGCGTGGCAATGGCTCGACGAAGCCGACCTCGGATCTTTACGGAGCGGGTAAACCGGTAGGTCGCGCGCAACCTTCTGACAAGATTAGGAAAGCCCTGTGCGCAGGCGCACATTTGCGCGAGCGCGCATGCGATCGACGCTGCGCTGCAGCATGCTCTTCATCAGGCCGCGCCCTATACTCGTTTAAACAAAGACTACAAAGAGTTCAAGGAGCGGCCATGATCGTCCATAACGGAGTCATGCTCTCGTACGTGTTGCCGGCGTTCGTGTGTGTCGGGTTGCTGGTGATCGGCGGTCTGCTGATCGCCATGCGGCTTCGGCACAAATACGATCCGAATCTGATCGGCGCGTTGATCGGCGGGATGTTGTGTTTCCTGCTGCTCGAAGCACTGCCCGCGCTGACCTGAGGCATGAGGCGCGCTGCTATACGGTGCTGTGGTGTGCCGCGCGGCGACGCTTAACGAAGTTGTCCGGCCGATGTCCGGCGGAATTTCTTTGCCGCTGCGTCGCCGGGCTTTTAAGGCATCGAGATACCTCTGCCGGGCCTTCACGGCGCGTCTTTATTCACTTCCCCAGCGCCTGCGGCTTCACGCAAAAAATCTTCGACGCTCGGATAGCGCAGGCGTACGCCTAGCTCTTCTTTCAGGCGGCGGTTCACGAGCCGTCTCGACTCGCGCATGAACGACAGCAAGGTCGGCTCGATCTGCTCTTCAGCCTGAGCGCGCGTGATGCGCGGCGCACGTGCCAAACCGAACGCATCGGCGACGAGATCGAAGTACTCACCCATTTTCAGCGACGAGTCGTCGGACGCGTGAACCACGCGCGCCGGCCTGCCATGAGTGGCGAGGCGCACGAGGATCGCGGCGAGGTCGTCCGCATGAATGTGGTTGGTGTAGACGTCGTCGGCATCGACGAGCGCCGGTGTCCGTTTCTCAAGCCGCGCGAGCGGCAGGCGATTGGCTGCATAAATGCCCGGAATCCGCGCTATGCTCGCGACAATCGCCCCGCGAGCGGTCGCGCGTCGCAATTGCTGCTCGGCCGACACGCGGCGTTTCGCACGCGCATTGGCCGGTTCAGTGACGCGCGTCTCGTCGATCCACGCTCCGCCGCAATCGCCATAGACGCCTGTCGTGCTTGCATACACGAAGCGCAACGGCGCGCGTGAAGCGGCGGCGCGGCGAAGGCCGTCGGGTACAATATCGGCTGGTTCCGGGAGTGGCCGTGCTTGTGCCCATGAAGCGCGCGCGCGGCGCAAGCGCCCGACCGGCGCGACGGTGGCGCGGGTCCCATGCGTGCCTGACACCGCGCGAGCGCGGCGCATCGCAAGAGCTGATAGCAACGCGCGAGTGCGGCGGTCGTCGTCGCCGGTTTTCTGTGGCGGCGCCAGATGCAGCACTGTGGGCGCGAGGCCCGCGAGCCGTTTCAGGCTGCGGCGTTCGTCGAGATCGCCAACCAGCGGCGAAACGCCCGCGGCACGCAACTCGGCGGTGCGCTCCGCATGGCTTGTCAGTGCAAAGACGTGAGCGCGCTGCAACAGGGGTACGCAGCGCATGCCGACATCGCCGCAACCTACGATCAGCACGCGCGGACGGCGGAAGTTTCGTGTGGCTTTCATGGTGCACGCATTGTAGCCGTCAAGCACGCGGGGCGACGGGCGACGGTACCGCTGGCTCCGACGATCCCGGCTTTGCGTGCCCTGTCTCTCCGTTTAACGATTACCGACTTTTCGACTTCGATCACTTTATGGCATTCAACGTCACGCTCCGGCAAAGCGGCCGGCAGTTTCAGGTAGAACAGGACGAGCCGGTGCTGAACGCCGCCTTGCGTCAAGGCATCGGTCTGCCGTACGGCTGCAAGAACGGCGCGTGCGGTTCGTGCAAAGGCGCTGTGGTCAGCGGCCAGGTGGAACAGCGCGCACACTCGTCGTCGGCTTTGTCGAACGAAGAAAAAACGCGCGGCATGGCGCTCTTCTGCTGCGCAACGGCGTGCTCCGATCTCGAGATCGATATCCGCGAAGTGGCAGGTGTGGGCGACGTGCAGGTGAAGAAACTGCCGTGCCGTGTGAATGCGATCGAGCGCAAGGCCGACGACGTCGTCGTGCTCAAGCTGCAATTGCCCGCTAACGAACGTCTGCAATATCTTGCCGGCCAATACCTCGAATTCATTCTGAAGGACGGCAAGCGCCGCAGCTATTCGATGGCGAATGCGCCGCACGTCGAAGGCCCGATCGAATTGCACATTCGCCACATGCCCGGCGGCGCGTTCACCGACCACGTGTTCAACGCTATGAAAGAGCGCGATATCCTGCGCTTCGAAGCGCCGCTCGGCACGTTCTTCCTGCGCGAAGAGTCGGACAAGCCGATCGTGCTGCTTGCTTCGGGCACCGGCTTCGCGCCATTGAAGGCAATCGTCGAGCATGCGGTGTTCAAGAACCTGAACCGCCCAATGACGCTGTACTGGGGCGCGCGTCGCAAGAAAGATCTGTATCTGCTCGAACTGGCCGAACAATGGGCGCGCGAGATTCCGAACTTCAAGTTCGTGCCGGTGCTTTCGGAGCCGGACGCGAGCGATGCGTGGACCGGCCGTGTCGGCTTCGTGCATCGGGCAGTGATCGAAGACCTTCCCGACCTGTCCGCGTATCAGGTATATGCGTGCGGCGCGCCGGTCATGGTCGAGTCGGCACAGCGCGATTTCACGCAGCATCACAGCCTGCCCGAAGACGAGTTCTACGCGGACTCGTTCACGAGCGCCGCTGACCTGGCGAACGCGGTTTAACTCGAAGCCCGCTGAAAGAAACGGCCCGCTCGTAACAACGAGCGAGCCGTGCCTGAGACAACATGTCAGCATGAAGACAGGCGCGCAAAAACTGCCAGACGCGCCCATCGCGATGAATTCGTGCAAATTCACGGTTTACACCAGCGCTTTTATTGTCGTATTCTTTCGCGCATGAACTGCATCCAATCCGAACTTCGACGTCGCCGCTCGCCGCTTCCCTAGGGACGCCGCCGGCTTCGTCACGGATTCGCGCTACAACAAAGCGCAAGCTGTTCGAATCATGAAAGCCACGGCATGCCGTGGCTTTTTTGTTTTTCCGGCCCGTTTGCTCATCGGCTGACGTGCGCCAACGCCTTATCCACCTCTTACCCGCTGTCTGGAGCCTGCCGTCATGAATTTCAATGAATATCCGATCGAGTCGCTGATGTACATCACCAACCGGCCCGAAATCGTTTTCACGCACGGCAAGGGCTCGTGGCTCTACGACAACAACGGCAAGCGATATCTGGACTTCATTCAGGGCTGGGCGGTCAATTGCCTCGGTCATTGCAACGAAGGCATGATCGAAGCGCTAAACCAGCAGGCGAAGCTGCTCTTCAATCCGTCGCCGGCTTTTTACAACGAGCCGATGGCGAAGCTCGCGGCGCTGCTCACGCAACATAGCTGCTTCGACAAGGTGTTCTTCGCGAACAGCGGTGCCGAAGCGAACGAAGGCGCGATCAAGCTGGCGCGCAAGTGGGGCAAGAAATTCAAGGACGGCGCATTCGAAATCATCACGTTCGATCACAGCTTCCACGGCCGCACGCTCGCCACGATGTCGGCAAGCGGCAAGCCGGGCTGGGACACGATCTACGCGCCGCAAGTGCCCGGCTTCCCGAAAGCGGATCTGAACGACATCGCGTCGGTGGAAAAGCTCATCAACGCGAAGACGGTCGCGGTGATGCTCGAACCGATCCAGGGCGAAGGCGGCGTGATCCCGGCAACGCGCGAATTCATGCAGCAACTGCGTGAGCTGACACGCAAGCACAATGTGCTGCTGATCGTCGACGAAGTGCAGAGCGGCTGCGGCCGTGCCGACACGCTGTTCGCGTATGAGCTGTCGGGCATCGAGCCGGACATCATGACGCTCGGCAAGGGTATTGGCGGTGGCGTGCCGCTCGCGGCGCTACTCGCGAAAGCCGAAGTCGCCGTGTTCGAAGCAGGCGACCAGGGCGGCACGTACAACGGCAATCCGTTGATGACCGCGGTCGGTTACTCGGTGATCTCGCAACTCACCGCGCCGGGCTTCCTCGAAGGCGTGCGTGCGCGCGGCGAGTATTTGCGCGCGAAGCTGCTCGAGTTGTCGGAAGAGCGCGGTTTCAAGGGAGAGCGCGGCGAAGGTCTGTTACGTGCACTGCTGCTCGGCAAGGACATCGGCAACCAGATCGTCGAAAAGGCGCGTGACATGCAGCCCGACGGCCTCCTGCTGAACGCGGCGCGTCCGAACCTGCTGCGCTTCATGCCTGCGCTGAACGTCACGAACGAAGAGATCGACCAGATGATGGCGATGCTGCGTTCGATCCTCGACACGCTGTAATTGCACAGAACGCGTATGACGACGACCGCGTCCGCAACACTCTCTATCCGCCGCTTCGACGCGCGCGACACCGACGCGGTGGTCGCGCTATGGCAGCAGGCCTTCCCGGAATACAGGGACGCGACGAAGCCGCAGCGCAACCCGCATCTGTCGATTGCGAACAAGCTCGCGACGCAGCCCGAGTTGTTCTTCGTAGCGGTGCTGGCTGAGCGAGTGGTCGGCACGGTCATGGGCGGCTACGACGGTCATCGCGGCTGGCTTTATTCGCTCGCGGTGGACGAGTCGGTGCGGCGACATGGCATCGGCTCGCGTCTGGTCGCACACGTCGAAGACGCGTTGACGGCTTTGGGCTGTCCGAAGCTGAACCTGCAGGTGTTGTCCGCGAAGAGCGACGTCCGCGCGTTTTACGAGGCGCTCGGTTATCGCGCGGATGCGGTGGTCAGTTTCGGCAAACGTCTTGGTGAGTTGGCGGACTTGCCGCCGGTTTAGTTTGCAGGCGCTTCATGCGTCGTAAAAAGAGAAAGGCCGCATGCGTTCGACTCACGCATGCGGCCTTTTTTCATCGGCGGTTCAGCTTGAAGGGCTATTTACCCAACTCATTCACCTAGCTTATTCACCGAGATAAGCCGCCCGGACCTTCGGATCGTCCAGCATCTGCTTCGCATCACCCGACATCGTGACGAGACCCGAGTCCATCACATAGCCGCGGTTCGCCGCCTGCAACGCGAGACGCGCGTTCTGCTCGACGAGCAGCACGGTCATGCCTTCAGCCGAAATTGCGCGCACCACTTCGAAGATCTTCTCGACCATGATCGGCGACAAGCCCATCGACGGTTCGTCCAGCAGCAGCAGCTTGGGACGCGAGATGATCGCGCGCGCCATGGCCAGCATCTGCTGTTCGCCGCCCGAGAGCGTGCCCGCGTATTGCGTGGCGCGTTCTTTCAGACGCGGAAAGAAACCGAACATACGGTCGACGTCGGCCTTGATGCCGTCGTTGTCGCTGCGCAGATACGCACCCATCTGCATGTTCTCGACGATCGACATGCGCGCGAAGATACCGCGGCCTTCCGGCACCATCGCGAGTCCGCGCTTCAGAAGCTCATGCGGCGGCACGCCCTTGATCGACTGACCCATGTACTCGATGTCACCTGCGGCATACGGCTTGAGCCCCGTGATCGCCTTCATCGTCGTGGTCTTGCCCGCGCCGTTCGCGCCGATCAGCGTGACCAGCTCGCCCTGGCCGACCTCGAGGTCGATGCCCTTCACTGCCTGGATGCCGCCGTAATTGACCTGCAGGCCCTTGATTTTCAACATTGCTTGCGTCGTGGACATCAGTGGACTCCTGCACCCAGATAAGCTTCGATCACCTTCGGATCCTTCTGCACGTCTTGCGGCAGTCCTTGGGCAATCACCTTGCCGTAGTCGAGCACCGTCATCTGGTTGCACAGACCCATCACGAGCTTCACGTCGTGTTCGATCAGCAGGATCGTCTTGCCGTCGGCGCGGATCTTGTCGAGCAGTCGCGTGAGTTCGACCTTTTCCGTTGCGTTCATGCCGGCAGCGGGTTCGTCGAGCGCGAGCAGCTTCGGATCGGTTGCAAGCGCACGCGCAATTTCGAGGCGGCGCTGGTGGCCGTACGACAGATTGCGCGACGTGTAGTCCGCGTACTGCGCAATGCCGACGTACTCCAGCAGTTCGATCGCGCGTTCCTTGATCTCGCGCTCTTCCTTGCGCTCGGCCGGCGTCTGGAACACCGCGCCCAGCAAGCCGTGTTTCGTGCGCACATGCCGCCCGACCATGACGTTTTCCAGAGCGGTCATGCCGCCGAACAGACGGATGTTCTGGAACGTACGGGCAATGCCCGCCTTCGCCACCTGATACACCGCGGTCGGCGTGTAGTTCTGGCCGTCGAGCTTGAAGTCGCCCGAATCAGGCGTGTACAGGCCCGTGATCACGTTGAAGAACGTTGTCTTGCCGGCACCGTTCGGGCCGATCAGACCATAAATCTGGCCGGCCTTGATTTCGAGGCCGACGTCGGACAGTGCCTGCAAACCGCCGAAGCGCTTGTTGACGCCCTTTACCGACAGTCGAATGTTATCGCTCATGTTTTTTCTCCCTGTCCGTCAGGCGCGCACCGGCTTCTTGCCGCCACGCTTCGACAGTTTCGCAATCTTGTCTTCGTGCTTCGGCGACGGCCACAAGCCTTCCGAGCGATACAGCATGATCAGCACCATCGCGAGTGCGTAGACCAGTTGGCGGATCACTTCGGTGTCGACGATTTCATGGCCGAACAGCATGTGCTGCAGCGGACCCATCGTCGAGCGCAGGAACTCCGGCAGCACAGCGAGCAGCACAGCGCCGAGAATCACGCCAGGAATGTGGCCCATGCCGCCCAGCACCACGCACGCCAGCACGACGATCGACTCCGGCAGCGTGAACGATTCCGGCGACACAAAGCCCTGGAACGCGCCGAACATCGCGCCCGACAGACCGCCGAACGACGCGCCCATCGCGAACGCGAGCAATTTCACGTTACGCGTGTTGATGCCCATCGCCTTGGCGGCGATTTCGTCTTCGCGGATCGCGGCCCATGCACGGCCGATACGCGAGTGCTGCAAACGCGTACAGACCCAGATCACGAGCAGCGCGGCAAGCACGAACAGGTAGTAGTACGAGTACACCGACGGGAACTGGAAACCGAACAGCGAGTGCGTCTGCGCGAGACTGAAGTCGCCCAGGTGCACCGAATCGATCCCGGTAATGCCCTTCGGGCCGTTGGTGATGTTCACCGGACGGTCGAGGTTGTTCAGGAAGATCCGGACGATTTCCCCGAAGCCCAACGTCACGATGGCGAGATAGTCGCCTCGCAGACGCAGCGTCGGCGCCCCGAGTATCACGCCGAAAAACGCCGCCACCGCCATCGCGCACGGCACGATGATGAGAAACGGCACGTGCAGTCCGTTCGGTGCGAGATGCGCGATCCACTCGAACTGCGAGGCCAGATGCGGCGAGGACAGCAGCGCCGCGGTATAGGCGCCCACCGCGTAGAAGGCGATATAACCCAGGTCGAGCAGGCCGGCAAAGCCGACCACGACATTGAGACCGAGTGCCAGCATCACGTACAGCATCGCGAAGTCAAGCACGCGAACCCAGTAGTTGCCGCCGGCGGTGCCGATGATCATCGGCGCAGCGATCACGAAGAACGCGGTGATAATGCCGACCGTCAGCGTCTTCGCCAGGTTCTTCTCGGGAATGAGCGTCGTGGACGGCTCGATCGGTTGAATTGAGGTCATTTGATTTACTCCTTGGCCTGGATCAAGCGCGATCCGCAACGCGTTCGCCGAGCAGACCCGACGGACGGAACACCAGCACGATGATCAGCACGATGAACGCAAACACGTCCTGATAGTTACTGCCGAACACGCCACCGGTCAGGTTGCCGATATAGCCGGCGCCCAACTGTTCGATCAGCCCCAGAATCACGCCGCCCACCATCGCGCCGCCGAGATTGCCGATACCGCCGAGCACCGCCGCGGTAAAGGCCTTCAGGCCGGGGATGAAGCCCATGTAGAAGTGCGCGTTGCCGTATTCGGACGCGATCATCACGCCGGCGAGCGCAGCAAGTGCCGAGCCGATCATGAAGGTGGCCGAGATCACGAAGTTCGGGTTCACGCCCATCAGCGAGGCGACGCCCGGGTTCTCGGCGATGGCGCGCATCGCGCGGCCGAGCTTGGTCTTGTGCACGAGCAGCAGCAGGCCTGCCATGACGAGGAACGCGACGACGATGATCACGATTTCAGTCATCGAGATCACGGCGCCAGGCGTCGTGTCCGTGGCCTTGATCACGTTCAGCGGATCGGTGGGCAGAAGCTGCGGGAAAGGCAGCGGGTTGCGCGACCAGATCATCATGGCGAGCGTTTGCAGCAGGATCGACACGCCGATCGCGGTGATCAGCGGGGCGAGACGCGGCGCCTTGCGCAACGGCCGGTAAGCCACGCGCTCGATCGTGTAGCCCACCACCGCGCAAACCACGGCGGCGATTGCCAGCGCGATGCACAGCGTCGGCACATTGCCGAGGCCAGGGAAGTGGTTTTGCAGCACGCCTATGGCTGAGAGCGCGACCATCGCGCCCACCATCAACACATCGCCGTGAGCGAAGTTGATGATGCCAAGAATGCCGTAAACCATCGTATAGCCCAGTGCGATGATGGCATAAACGCTGCCCAGCACCAGTCCGTTTAGGATCTGCTGGATGAAGATATCCATTTAATGCTCCTTAGCCCGTGCGACTGGATTCGCGCTCTTCATCAGCCGGTGGGCGGTGATGCGTCACGGAATCTCAACGGCACTGCGGGTACTGATGTAAAAGACCGGTAAGGGTTTATCCGCCGCCGGTTTGCCCAGACGACTGGGTCACAGTCGCAGGCTCGCCTTCAGCGGATGCAAAAACGGCACCGTTGGGTGGTTCGGTGCCGTCAGGCTGAACGTCCCGTCATCACATCTTCACGACGTCGAGAACCGCTTTCTTGCCGTCCTTGAAGTCGTAAAGCGTAATGGCGCCCTCTTTCAAATCACCCTTGTCGTCGAACGCGATACGGCCGATTACCCCGTTGTAATCGGTGGACGGCATCGCAGCCAGCACCTTGGGCGCCTCGATCGAATTAGCGCGCTTCATTGCATCGACAATCACGTACACAGCGTCATACGTGAACGGTGCGTAAATCTGCACCGGCGTGTGGAAGCGGTCCACGTACTTCTTTTCGAAGTCCGCTCCCCTGTCCATTTTCGAAAGCGCGAGTCCCGCTTCCGAACAGACCAGGTTTTGCACGGCGGTTCCCGCCAGCTCCCCCACCTTGTCGGTACACACGCCGTCGCCGCCAAGGATTTTTGCCCTGATACCGAGCGCCGCCGCCTGTTTGGCAAACGGCCCGCCCGTCGCGTCCATGCCGCCGAACATGATGGCGTCCGGATGAACACTTTTGATCTTTGTGAGGATGGCCCGGAAGTCCGTGGCCCGGTCGTTCGTCGCTTCCCGCGCGACGATCTTCGCTCCGCTCGCCTCGACGGTCTTCGCGAATTCGTCCGCGAGCCCCTTACCGTAGGCGGTTGCATCGTCCACGACGGCGATGCGTTTGGCGCCCAACGCCTTCGTGGCGTAATTGGCGAGCGCCGGACCTTGCTGCGCGTCGGTCGCGACGACGCGATAGGTCGTCTTGAAACCTTGCTGCGTGTACGCCGGGTTCGTCGACGAAGGCGAGATCTGCACGATGCTTGCGTCGCTATAAATCTTCGAAGCCGGAATCGAGACACCCGAATTCAGATGCCCGACCACCGCCACCACGTGATCGTCGACGAGCTTCTGCGCGACCGCCGTACCGGCCTTCGGATCCGCCGCGTCGTCTTGCGCGTCGAGCTGCAAGTCGATCTTGTGGCCGTCGATCGTCAGTCCTTGTGCGTTGATTTCCTCGACCGCGAGACGCGCGCCGTTTTCATTGTCCTTGCCCAGATGCGCGATGCCGCCCGTCAGCGGGGCTGCATGGCCGATCTTCACAACGATTGCTTCGCTCGCCGGCGCAGCGGATGTCACCACTGCCGCCGATGCTCCTGCTCCCGCCTCGCCATCCTGTTTTTTGCCGCACGCGGTCAGCATCGCAACCGCGGCCGCGATGGACACGGCGTAAGCAAACTTGACTCGCATTAAATAGGTCTCCCGCGCCTTGCAAAATCTATTGTTCGGGACCCTAAGGCCTTGAGAACGCGCGCATTGTAACTCCAATTTTGCGACGGGCAATATTGTTGAACCGGCAGGGTTTTCCTGCATTGCAACCGCTTTTCAAGACCGCATCGAAGCCGGAGGCGCAACCCGGTTGCGACTGATTTTCGTGCATCAGTTGCACCAGCGTGGAATCCGCTCGCATCAACTGTTGCGGACGGTTGGTTCAAGGCCCGGCCGCAGCGCGCTTTCGCTTAAATCATATTTAAACGGCGCCGCCGCTCTCTCGGCACCATGTTAGTGCGTCAAAATAGTTTGCGGCCGGATCAGGCCTCATAAAACGGGGCCATAGTCATCAAATTTCAATAAATGTCGGATCGAATTCGCGAAAAAATATCGAAACGGGAGGCGAAAAGCGGGCGCCCTGGACGATGTGGCACCAATTGCTGGCCGCACTCGCTAACAACGGGCAAAAAAAAGCGCGCCCGAGGGCGCGCACTTTCTGACTATTTCAGAGAGGTCAGGCTGGCAGACCCAAGCCACGCGGCAACGGGAACGCGATGTTTTCCTCAATGCCCTCGAGCGCGCGCACGTTGCGCACGCCGAGTTCGCGCAGACGGGCAATCACGGCCTGCGCAAGCACCTCAGGCGCCGAGGCACCGGCAGTCACGCCGATCCGGCGTTTGCCCTCGACCCATGCCGGATCGATCTGGTCGGGCGAATCCACCATATAAGAAGGCACGCCGAGCTTTTCAGCGAGTTCCCGCAGCCGGTTGGAGTTCGAACTGTTGGGGCTGCCGACCACGATCACCAGGTCGCACTGCGGCGCCATGAATTTCACGGCGTCCTGGCGGTTCTGCGTGGCGTAACAGATGTCCTGCTTCTTCGGCTCGCGAATGGACGGATATTTCGCCTTGAGCGCGCCGATGATCTCCGCTGCGTCGTCGACGGAAAGCGTAGTTTGCGTGACGAACGCAATCCGATCCGGGTGGGCCAGTTGCAGCGCCTGCACGTCTTCGATGTCTTCGACGAGGTACATGCCTTCGCCCGCCTGGCCCATCGTGCCTTCCACTTCTGGATGGCCCTTGTGACCGATCATGACGATGTCGAAGCCGTCTTGCCGCATCTTCGCCACTTCGATGTGCACCTTGGTGACGAGCGGACAGGTGGCGTCGTAGACGCGCAGCCCGCGCGATTCGGCCTCGCTGCGCACCGCCTTCGAGACACCGTGCGCGCTGAAAATGACCGTATTGCCGGAGGGCACCTCTTCCAGACGCTCGATGAAAATAGCGCCCTTCTTGCGCAGATCTTCGACGACGTAGGCGTTATGGACGATTTCGTGGCGCACGTAGATCGGCGAGCCGTGCAGCTTGATGGCCCGCTCGACGATCTCGATAGCCCGATCGACGCCGGCACAGAACCCGCGCGGCTGAGCCAGCAGGATCTCCGTTTCGGCAAGGGTCGTATCCGCGATGATCATGTTTAAAGAATCCCGATGATTTTCACTTCAAATGCCAGCGCCTGGCCGGCAAGCGGGTGGTTGAAATCGAACAGGGCCGACGTTTCGTTCACTTCTTTCAGAACGCCAGCGTAGCGGCCGCCGCCCGGCGCGTTGAATTCGACCAGGTCGCCTGGCGAAAAATCCTCGCCGATCATGCTGTTTTCCCGCAGCGTGGCCAGAGACACCCGCTGGATCAACTCCGGATTGCGGGGACCGAATGCGGCCCCGGGGGCTAGCTGAAAGGTCGAATGGTGGCCGACCTTTAAACCCATCAGAATGTCTTCCAGCGGCGGTGCGAGCTGTCCCGCACCGAGCAGCAGCGTGGCGGGCTTGTCGTTGAAGGTATTGATGACTTCGGCGCCATCGGCAAGGGAAAGCCGGTAGTGAAGCGTCACGTGTGAACCGGCCTTCACTTCGGAAATGTCGATGATGCTCATGCAATGCTCGCTCAGTCGAAGCGCGCTCTCACGCGTGCGCCGCGGGGCGCAGCTGACGCGTGCGGCAAACCGTCGGCGTGCCGTGCGCAAAGCGTCTATTGTAAGCCACATGGCTGGCCTCGGCTTGCGTCCATCGCGCGCACCGGGCCGAACCCCAAGCGGAGGAATTGTCTGTATATGTCTGATTATGCGTCGACGATCGACGAATCAATGTTGGATTTCGCTCGTTCGCCGCCGGGTGCTCCGGCTCCCACGGCGGATGGATTGCGTCGCAGGCGCAAATGGCCCAAACGTGACATGCCGCGTGAGCGGCTCATCGACCAGGGCCCCGGCGTACTGTCAGACACCGAGATGATCGTGCTGGTACTGGGCTCCGGCTTGCCGGGCCACGATGTTTTCAGCGTGGCTCGCGAGCTGCTCGACCGTTTCGGCTCACTGCGGGCAATGCTCGATGCCACTTACACGGACTTCGACGGGCTGCGCGGCATCGGGCCCGCGAAAAAAGCGCAATTGCTCGCGATCATGGAAATGGCGCGGCGCTCGCTCGTCGACAAAATGCGCCGCCGGTCGCTCATGAACTCTCCGGAAGCGGTCGAAAACTACCTGCGCCTGCTGATAGGCGGCCGTCCGCACGAAGTGTTCGTGTCGCTGTTTCTGGACGCCCGGCACCGGCTTATCCGCAGCGAGGAAAGCGCGCGCGGCACGCTCACGCGTATGGCGGTGTATCCGCGCGAGATCGTGCGGCGTGCGTTGACGCTCAATGCGGCAAGCCTGATCGTCGCGCATAATCATCCGTCTGGCGCTGTGCGGCCGAGCGCGAGCGACTGCAGTCTGACGCGCGCACTACGCGAAGCGCTTGCGCTGATCGACGTTCAACTGGTCGATCATCTGGTGATCGGCTCGGACAGCGTATACTCCTTTGCCCGCGACGGCTGGCCCTGACGTTGGACCATGCGTCGGCCTGCAGCCCGCCCCGAAACGGTATGGAAAAAGCACGAACGGCAAAGGAAAAGGCCCCGCGCCTTGTCTTGCTGCCGCAAATAAGGTTTGATTTTGCGGCTTTTTTTCTGCTAGAATTCCGGTTTGCCTGTTTCCAACCCCCTGTTCCGAAGCCACCAAGGCGTTCCGGAAAGGATACGTGCCTGAATTTCAGCGCGACTCTTTTCGGGAAACTTTCACGGCGTTCGAACTCAGAATTAGCGTATTAGGAGTGCTCTCATGGCACGCGTATGCCAAGTAACTGGGAAAGCGCCGATGAGCGGCAACAACGTTTCCCACGCGAACAA